>Ga0364894_10492_pt1 | contig 14156 bp, 16 predicted proteins | sample ExccelJu500001D4_FD_206942 | JGI IMG/M metagenome (GOLD analysis project Ga0364894, IMG submission 206942) | Enriched cells from Trout Bog Lake Hypolimnion, Wisconsin, USA - BchlTB.July16.5000.01.D4 | ecosystem: Environmental > Aquatic > Freshwater > Lake > Hypolimnion/Profundal zone | place: USA...
GTTTTTAAAATTCCAAACTTAATAATAGAAAAAATAGTCGACTGAATCTTTACAAATATAACGATGATCCTTGCAAAAATACCCGAAAATGAAAATAAAAGGCTGCATGACCTAAACGCGAGTGGCCTTCTGGATAGCCCCCAGGAAGAGGAATTTGACGAAATTGTAAATTTTGCTTCTTCGCTTTGCAGTATGCCAATTTCAATTATCAGCCTCACAGATTCAAACAGGCAGTGGTTTAAAGCAAAAGTCGGGATTGAAATTACCGAAATAAAAAGAGAAACATCATTTTGTGCACATGCAATATTGAGCGATGGGCTTTTTGAAATACCCGACGCTTTTGATGACGAAAGGTTTAATGATAACCCTATGGTTGTTGAAGCTCCGCACATTCGTTTTTATGCCGGTATGCCCCTGGTTACAAGTTCCGGTAGCAGGCTTGGAACTTTATGCGTGATTAACAGCACGCCGGGAAAATTGGACGATGCTCAAAAATATGGCTTAAAGTTGCTCGCTAATACAATAATAAAGATCGCTGAATTAAGAATAAAGAACCGAAAACTCCATTATTTAGGCGAAAATCAAAAAAAGATCATATCTATACTGGCTCATGATATTAGAAATCCACTGGTTTCAATAAAAAATATTATCGATCTGAAACAAAACGACATACTGGATGCAGATGAAGCTGCGGCAATGATGGAATTGGTTGGAGGACAGTTAAATTCAACAATAAAAATGGTTGAGGATGTTGTAAATTGGGGCCAGTTGCAACTTCAAGCAGGACAACAACTCCATTTTGATGAAATAAATTTGAGTAGACTTGCAGACACTGTTTTTGCCTCAATAAAATTAAAAAGCACAGAGAAGAAAAATAACCTTGTAAATTTGATTGCGAAAGAGGTTACAATAAACACGGACAAAAATATTTTAGAATTTATTTTACGTAACCTGGTAAGTAACGCTAACAAATTTACTCAAAATGGTTCTATTACCATTTACTCCTTTAAAGAAAACGACAGAACTTTGATACACGTTTCCGATACAGGAGTTGGCATGACAAGCGATCTAATTGCCAGTATTTTAAATGGCAATGAATTTAACCCTGGCCTGGGTACAAATAATGAAAAGGGAAGTGGCTTAGGCTTACTCCTGGTTAAAGAATTTATTGACCATATTAACGGATCAATTTTTATAGAAAGTGCCGTTGGAAAAGGCACAACTTTTAAAATAATAATATAAAAATATGAGCAATCAGGTATTTCACAAATTCACCGAAATAAAAACAAAGGAAGTTGCCCCGGGTTTTTTCTCCAAATTAATTCATACTTCGGGAAATACAATAAATTTTATTGATGTAAAACAGGGCAATTCTATTCACCGTCACCAGCATCCGCACGAGCAATATTCATTTGTGATAGAAGGCAAATTTGAGCTGGTTGTGAATGATGTTCCAATGGTTTTAGACGCAGAGAACTTTGCACTTATACCGTCAAATGCATGGCACAGCGGCACAGCAATAACCGATTGCAAAATAATTGATATTTTTAATCCGGTAAGGGAAGATTACCGGGCACTGTAAATTTAGAAATTTTGTAAAAAAGCCCAACTAAAAAAAGCCAGGCTCTTTATTTGCTAATGTTGATCTTCTATACGATGGCGCCTGTGGTTACGCTGCCATTGGCGATGCCTCCATTGCCTATTTTGTCTTTCCTGATGATAACCTGGTTCGCTATTGCGGGCTTTTATTACAACCTGAGCCTGAGCAATGCCAAATGTCAGGATAGTTATCAATACAAATAAAAGCATTTTCAGATATTTCCTGTATTTATTATTGATTAATTCTCATCCTAATTAATGAGTTTATTCATTTAGTAAAGCATTTTAATTCAGAATAGTTTTATTTAAATGATTTAATGCTATTATTTTGCGAAAAAGGTTCATTCTATTTTCAATTTTAAAACTATGACCATACAAAAAGCCACACTTAAAGATGTTGCCGAACTTAACAAATTAATTAATAGTGCCTACCGTGGCGAAAGCTCAAAAAAAGGTTGGACTACCGAAGCTCATTTGCTGGATGGTCTCAGAATTGATGAGGAGACTCTAAATAGCTATTTTGAAGACATTAATGTTGTATTGTTGAAAAATATAGATGGGCATGGCGCTATTACCGGAAGTGTTTATCTGGAACATCGTGGGCCTAAATTATATGTTGGCATGTTTAGTGTGTCTCCAGAGTTTCAGGATAAAGGTATTGGGCGCGCGCTATTACTTGCTGCCGAAAAATATGCTGCTGAAATAAACTGCGCAACTTTAACAATGACAGTAATCAGCACCCGAACAGAATTGATAGATTGGTACAAAAGAAGGGGGTTTGAACCAACCGGTGAAGTCTTGCCATTTCATGAAGGAACAAAATTCGGAACACCAAAAGAGACCATTGAATTGTTAGTTTTAGAAAAACATATTTAATTTTCAAAAAATATCAACTTTCCTGTTGGAACAACGCAACTTTTCTGAAATGTTGTCGTCTCATAAGCGGATATTGGAAAAGAATAGATTGCATGGAAGAGATAAACCCGAAGCTAAAAGAATTTATTGTCGATTATTGTACCAGGTACAAAATTAAAGAGGTGGAACCTTCCTCGCTGAGCCTCGAAACAAGCATCGATCTTGATCTGGATATATTTGACATTGAAATCGATTTATTTTTAGCTGAGTTTGCCAATCAGTTTAAAATTGATCAGTCTAAATTTACCTGGTATAAATACGGATATCCCAAAGGTTCTGCAAGTGTAAAAATTATAAAATCTGTATTTGGCGATAATGCTTTTTGGGTAAAAAAGCTTTCGAAGCATATTTATAAACCCAAGTTTAAAGTAAGAAATCTGCAGGAAGCAGTAAGAACCGGGAAGTTATTATAACGCTAAGGCGAATGTCGTAGGCTAGATGTCTGGAGCGAGGCAATACCCAATATCAGAGCTCAGGACTCGTACTTCATATCTCCTGCACTTAATTATTGCGGGGTACCTCGCTCCCTGTTAAACCCTGTAATAGGGGTGATAAATATTCAGTCAGCTTGCAATGGCCTGTTATTTAAAAGGGATGCAGGTGCCCCGCGATAAATCCTCACCTAAAATAATTTTTTTTTATAATAATATTAACATAGAAGCGCCTACATTTGAATAACGCCAATTTATTCAAACCAATTTATGTACATACTTAAACACTTTCCCCTTTGCCTATTTTTAATAGTATTTTCCGGTAGTGCTTGTTGCCAAAAAACTATCAATATATCCTCACCCAATCAGCAAATAAAATTTACCTTAGGTAAAGACAAAGAAGGCATGTTTTATAAGGTTTCCTTTCATTCTGTCTTAATTGCAGATGTCTCCAGACTAAATATCAGTTTTAAGGAAGGTGGTGCCTTTAGTCCCAATGTTGAATTATCAGCTAGCAACACTGAAAGATTATCGGAAGATTATGATCTCATTATTGGCAAAACAAGCAGAGTACATAGCGAAAGTAATGATGTTGTTATACATGCAACCGAAAAAGCCGGGCTGAAAAGGAAAATTGATGTAGAGATCCGGGTGTTCAATGATGGTGTTGCATTCAGGTACTTTATTCCGAAACAGGATCAATGGGCCACAATGGTCAGCGTAACCGATGAAACAGACTCTTTTAACTTAACTCAAAATCCGGTTACAACCGCGCTTTTACGAATTAACTATACAACTTCGCATGAAGGCTTGTATACAAAAGTGCCATTGAGTGATTTAAAATCAGATACTTTGATGGACATGCCTGTATTGTTTGAATATCCCAAAGGTATATATGTTGCGATAACAGAAGCAGCTTTGCATGATTATGCAGGTATGTACCTGATGAAGCATAACGGTGTTTTAGAGAGCCGGCTATCACCAATTCCAAAACAAACAGAAATAAAAGTAAAAGCAACCTTGCCACATAACAGCCCCTGGCGTGTAATGATGATCAGCGATAGGGTAGGAGGTCTTATTGAATCCAATATCTTAACGAATTTAAGCGAGCCTTGTAAAATAAAAGACCTTTCCTGGTTAAAACCAGGGAAAACTACCTTTCCCTGGTGGAATGGTGATGTAGTACCCGATTCAATCAACGCGCCGGGTAACAACTATGTAACCAATATGTATTACGTAGATTTTTGCGCCAAATATGGTATTGAGTACCACTCAGTAGTGGAATATGGTCTTCATGAATGGTATGTGAATGACGGTGCTGGATTTCAACCGGGACCTCATGCCGATCCTTCGAAAGCAGTTCCAGGCTTAGATATGCAGCAGATCTGTGATTCAGCCGCGAAAAGGGGGGTAGGAATAAGGGTTTGGGTGCATTTTTACGCACTTTACCCCAAATTAGACGAAACCTTTGCCCAGTATGAAAAGTGGGGAATAAAAGGCCTGATGTGCGATTTTATGGACCGCGACGATCAGGAAATGGTTAATATGCAGGATGAAATATTACAAAAGGCAGCGCAGCATCATTTACATATACAATTTCATGGCGCTTATAAGCCGACTGGAGAAAGCCGCACCTGGCCAAATGAATTTACCAGAGAAGGCACATTAAATTATGAAAATGACAAATGGAGTGATTGGGTAACTCCGGATGCCGATCTGAATATTCCTTTTACCCGCATGCTTGCCGGATCAACAGATTACCATTTGGGGGGCTTCAGGGCAGCTTCACCGGCCCAATTTAAAATACATTATACGCGGCCATTTATAATTGGTACCCGTTGCCATATGCTTGGCATGTACGTAGTATTGGAAAACGCGCTCGGCATGGTATGTGATGACCCTGTTGCCTATATTAATCAGCCGGGCTTTGAATTTGTGCAGCAAATTCCAACCACCTGGGACGAAACTCATGTTATTGACGCAAAGGCAGGAGAATGGCTGTCAATTGCCAGGCGCAAAGGCAATGATTGGTATGTTGGTGCCGTTACAAATCATCAATCGCGTACAATTAACAATCCACTCGGTTTTTTACCTGAAGGCAATTATACTGCCGAAATTTATACAGACGCACCGGCTTCCGACCCCAATTTAAATCATTTGGTTAAAGAAGTAAAGAATGTAAACCGCGCAACAGTATTATCAACACTTTTGGCAGAAGGTGGTGGGATGGTGATGCATTTGTATCCCGAAAGGAAATAAATTAATAATTTGATACAGGTAAAAAGTTTTTAAAAAATATAAACGGCCTTTTGTGGATTTAAGTCCTTTAATATTATACTTTCATAATTACTTGTCTTTAGATGAGCATGAGCAAAGACTATTAGCAGGTAGGGTAGTTGAACGTAAAATAAAACGCCGGCAATTTATTTTGCAGGAAGGGGATGTTTGCAGGTATTATACTTTTGTTGTAAGTGGATGTTTCAAGATGTTTGGAATAGATAAAAAAGGTAAAGAACATAATATACAATTTGCTGCAGAGAATGATTGGATTGCCGACATTGGCAGTTTTCACTCAGAAAAATCATCCAAACTTTATATCGAGGCTATTGAACCTTCAATCGTTCTGCAGATAAAAAAATCTGATTTACTATTTCTTTACATTAATTGCCCGAAATTTGACCGGAATTTTAGGGTGATTATTGAAAATAAGTTTGTAGAACTCCAAAATCAATTGTTAAAAAATTTTAGTTTCACAGCAGAAGAGCGTTACCTGGCATTTTTAGAACAGTATCCCAAACTCTCGCTTCGGCTTCCAAACACACAAATTGCCTCATATCTTGGTATAACTCCCGAATTTCTGAGTAAAATCCGCAAAGAAATAATTTTTAAGTAAAGTTTACCTTAATATAGCTTAAGAGTATTTCTTAATTTATGTTATAAGTTAAATTTTTAAGCGATGCTAACTTTGTTATGTTCAATTAAGTAACTGAACATAAATTAGTTAAAGGGTATGATATTATTCTGGCATGATCCAGAGGGTACCCATATTTAAAAAAAACTTAAAAATATAAAAATGGAAAATTTAACAGAAAAAAAATCGATTGAGCAATTGCTTTTCACTTATCAGGATGCTTTAAATGCTTCAGATGTTGGCAAAGTACTCACACTTTATTCGCAAAATGGCGTATTTATGCCTTCAAATGCACCTACAGCTATTGGCGACAATGAACTAAAAAGTTCTTATGAATTTGTTTTTAAAAACATTCAGCTTAATATTAAATTTCATATTGATCTGATAGAATTTAAGGAGAATTTGGCATTTGCGAGGACCAGATCTATAGGTACAACACTAATCCATGCAACAGGCATTACTGTACCGGAGGAAAATCGTGAACTATTTGTACTTAAAAAAACAAATGGTGATTGGAAAATAGACCATTATATGTTTAATAAGACAAAATAAAATCATTTGAAACTGGCAACAAAATCTGAAAAATAAAAGAAAAACGGGATTTAAATTGTTCCTGTTTTTCTGTTATTTTTTTATGATGATTTAATTAAAGTGTTTAATGAATTAGGCAAATAATTTGTAATTAGAATTTACAACGAAAGGACATATTAAATTACAAGTCGCTTACCCTTTTATGCTCTCTTTTAATATATCTGCGAATGTCTAATACTATACCTGCAAAAACATAAAATATGAGTGGGAAGCCTACTGCCAAAAAAGACGAATAGATGAAGAATAATCGTATTTTGGCTATTGAAATATTGAATTTTTCGCCAAGATAGGTACACACTCCAAATGAGTGCCGTTCAAAAAATGTAATTATCCGTTGTAACATATCAGGCCAGTTTTAAAATTTTGTTCCCTACCGCGCAATGCAGGCACTTTTTGTTATTACAATAATTATTTTTTAGTTCCAGTAAAGCCTGCGATTCAAACGCGGTCTTTATATTTACTCCTAAGGTAATAAATTCTTCTATAACTTTATTATTTTCCTTAGGTAAATGCTCCAGTAATTGTAAACTCCGGTTTATGTAGTGCTGTGTACCGTTGTGTTTACCAAAACTGAACAAAAATAACACTAAAGAATTTAATAACAGAATATCAACAGAACTCTGTCCCAAAGTTTTTACAGAAGGTGTGGATTCCGCATCAAAACGGTAATGATTATCCCAATAAGTATTAACGTTTATCCCGGTAAAAAGATATCTGAGCTCCCTAACGTCTTTTATTTCCAGTACTTTTGAAAACAGGTGATTTGACTTGATGATCAAAGCGGCAAACTGTGCCAATCTAATGGTCGGAAAGTTTTGTGGCCGCATGCGCATAAACTTCCACAAATGGTTTTCAATTGGCTTTAATTTGTATTTTTTTTGCAAAAACTCATATTCCGATTTCAACATTGTCGGATATTGATCCTTAAAATCAGTATTTAAGAATCCAGCCTGACCAAAAATTAAGGCTTCAATTTGTGTTGGATTATTTTTATGTTTTGCAAAAGTTAACTGCGGAAGCGATTTGGCCAGCAATTCGAAAGGCAATGCATTTGTTTTAAAGCCAAAATTTGCAGCGAGGTATTGGTAAAATGTTTCTTCCCAGTCGCCTTTGTTAAGGTCCAGGGAATTAAAAACATTAGCGGTTCTTTTTTCAAGGCGCTCAATCAATACCCGGGTTAACCAGTTATGCAGGGTTAAACTGTCAATACTTCCAATGTTAGCCTCACAGGGGATAATGCTTTGATTTCCAAATATTAGTCTATGATAACGGTTGTATAAATCATCAGGGATCCTTTCCCTGAGCTCCAGCGTGGGAACTTTGCGGCCATTGCTCAGCATTAAAGGTACATCATCCCGATAAACCACATGCAGGATAACATTATCGTAGGCCTTGTCTTCATGATGATTATGCTTTTGCCAATCGGATGAAGATAAATGCACTTCTACGTTTCCGGCCCAGATTGTTTCGCCAATTTTTATTCTCGCGTTTTGAAAATCAGGTCCTGAATCAAAGTTCTGTATGCCCGCAGAAAAAATCTCCAGATTTTCTCCATGATTGGTTTTCAGGTCCTGCTTGTCAAACAGCCTGAACTTCCAGATGTAGTGCAGAAAGTCTTCAGGGAAGAGCATGGGTTGGTTGATTAAGCAGTTGATTTTGTTTGAAAAGTTTTTTTACAAAATCAAATATAAAATTTGATTTTGAATTTAGGCAACATCAACTAGTTTGTTATTCCGGCGGTTGTTTAAAAAAACATTCTCTTAATAAACCATTCACGCAATCAACCAATTGATTCCCAAACTCCAGAATCCAGGCTTTTAAAAATGGAATCAACAACCTTCATATCTTTCAAACCTTCTTCGCCAGGTACCCTTGAGGCTTTATTTTGTGCAATGCAATCGGCAAAATCATCCATTTGTGCCGCCTGCTGTACTATTTGTGGGTAAGGCATTTGCTTGCCGTTTACAAAACCATCAATAGCATTGTAGCCATAGGCCGGGCCCAGTTCAAATTTTCCATGTTCCGCTTCAACCTTTAAATAACTCCAGTTATTGTTATAACTCGATTTACCTGTAGCAATAAAACCATCAGGAAATTTTAGCTCCCAAAAAATGGTTTCATCAACGTCTTTAAAAAAATCGGGCCGGGTTTTTTCCTGCCGGGCTTTTACTGCAATTGGTTCCTTTCCTAAAGTATAGCGGGTTCCCTGAATGCTATAAATGCCCATATCCAGTAAAGCGCCACCGCCAGAAAGGGCCTTTTTCAATCGCCATGCGTTGGGATCGCCGCCGTAATAAAAACCATTGCCGGTATCAATTTTCGTAACTTTCCCCAAAATTTGTTGTTGACCCAGCCGCATCATTTCCATATTATGCGGTTCAAAATGCAGGCGATAACCAATTGAAAGTAGTTTTTTTGCAGCTTTACATGCAGCTATCATTTCCTCACACTCGGCTGAATTTAAAGCCATCGGTTTTTCGCAGATAACATGTTTACCCGCTTTGGCAGCGCGGATAGTAAATTCTTTATGTAGAAATACAGGCAAAACCACGTAAACAATATCAATATCGGGGTTGTTGGCTATCTCATCAAAGTTTTGGTAATTGTAGATGTTTTTTTGTGGGATGTTATATTTCTTAGACCATACTTCGGCTTTTGATGGTGTGCCTGTAACTATTCCCGCGAGATAAACATTTTCAGTTTTTAATAAAGCAGGCGCTAACTGCCCGGTACTATAACCTCCGAGACCTACCAGGGCCAGTCCTAATTTTTTTTCTGTACGAATAGGCTTTAAGGGTTTTGACAGAGCACTATCTAAAATAAGCGAGCCGCCTAAAACTAAACCTGATTTTATAAAGCCACGGCGGGAGAAATTTTTAATATTCATATAGCAGACAAAAAGATGCTATAAAAATAACATTTTATTAATTTAAAAGGATGATTAAAGCAGCTGCGGCAGCTTATAATGAAAAATAACCTGGCTCCGAATTGCTTCTAAATCAGCAATAACTTTGGTTACAGTATATCAATTAACTCATTTAAGGAACTAATTGTGGCAATTTGACCTTCTTCCACGACTCCAAAACCAAAATCAGCAAAAATAAAAGGCACAGAAGCCTTACTTGCAGAGTTATAATCGCCCAGGGTATCACCAACATAAACGGGAGATTTAAGTTGAAAATCGTTAACTATGTCCCTAATGTTATCAGCTTTCGGGTTGCCTTTGGTGCCATAACATTGGTGGCCAATAAAAAAACTTTGCAGTTTATTAAAGTCCAGAAATAGTTCGATGTATCCCCTTTGGCAATTACTTACTATAAACAGTTTGTATTTTGATTGCAGGTAATTGAGTGTTTCAATTAGTCCCGGATACAGGATTCCGCCATTTTTTTTCAGGAAAGCAATTTCGTGTTGGGCACATAATCCTTTTATTTCTTCCCGCTGAACTACATCCAAATCGGGAAAAAGCGTATCAAAAATAACATTATAAGCCATGCCGGTAATTGACCGGACTTTCTCCTGGGTCATTACCACATCAATATAGTCTACTTCTTCAATGGCAGCCTGCCATGCCAATACCACATTGTGGGTACTGTCCCAAAGCGTACCGTCAAGATCAAAAATAATACTATCGAATTGGTTTTTTAGCGAATGGCTCATAAATGTATTTGAAGCGGCTAAAATAGGAGAATTTTCAACGTCGCACGATTTTCTATTTTGCATTTAATCAAATGCATACCAAAATCAAAAAATCCTGTCGGCAAAACCTACAGGATTTCTATAAATTAAACTTAGTTGAGCACTACTTCCCCAACTTCGTTTTCAGATTCTCATCAATGGCTTCCAAAAACTCTTCGGTATAAAGATAGTCGGTACCATGCTCTACTTTCGGTTTTATAGTAATGGCTAAATCTTTGGTCATTTTACCGCTTTCAACAGTTTCAACACAAACCTGTTCCAATGTTTTACAGAAGTTGATCAGTTCCTGGTTATTGTCAAGTAATCCACGGAATTCTAATCCCCTGGTCCAGGCAAAAATAGAGGCTATCGGGTTGGTTGAAGTTGGTTTGCCGGCCTGATGGTCGCGGTAGTGGCGTGTTACAGTTCCGTGTGCAGCTTCAGCTTCCATTACAGAGCCATCTGGAGTAACCAGAACTGATGTCATTAAACCCAATGAACCAAATCCCTGTGCAACTGTATCTGACTGTACGTCGCCATCATAGTTTTTGCAGGCCCATACAAAATTACCATGCCATTTAAGGGCAGAAGCAACCATATCATCAATTAAACGATGTTCATAGGTTAAACCATTTGCGTCAAATTCGGCTTTGAATTCTTTTTGGTAGATGTCTTCAAAAATATCTTTAAAACGACCATCATATTTTTTAAGAATGGTGTTTTTTGTTGATAGATATAAAGGCCATTTTTTCAATAATGCCTGGTTAAAACAAGCACGCGCGAAGCCAATAATTGATTCATCTGTATTGTACATAGCCATTGCAACGCCATCACCTTTAAAATTAAATACTTCGAATGATTGTTCGGCACTGCCGTCTTCCGGTGTAAATTTGATGGTTAGTTTACCTTTTCCTTTTGTAAGGAAATCAGTAGCGCGATATTGATCGCCAAAAGCGTGGCGCCCAATGCAAATAGGAGCAGTCCAGTTAGGTACCAAACGAGGCACGTTTGACATAACAATGGGTTCACGAAAAACAGTACCATCCAAAATATTACGGATAGTGCCATTTGGCGATTTCCACATTTGCTTTAAATTAAATTCTTTAACACGTTGTTCGTCAGGTGTAATAGTTGCACATTTTATTCCAACTCCATATTTTAATATGGCGTTTGCAGCGTCTATTGTTACCTGGTCGTTGGTCTCATCTCTGTATTCTATACCGAGATCATAATATTTAATATCCAGGTCAAGATAAGGGAAAATCAATTTGTCCTTAATGAATTTCCATATAATACGGGTCATTTCATCTCCATCCAGTTCAACTACCGGATTTGCTACTTTAATTTTTGACATCGTTTAGAATGTTATTTGGTTAATGGCCCCAAAGATATAAAATTGGGTTTATTATATAGCGGGCTTAATTTTTCAGTTTGAGCATTGCGCGTATTAATATTTATTGTGTTTTAAACAATTGTGACCAGTAAATAGTTTATATTGTAACTTTCTTGTTATTTTTAACGCATAAAAGCCAAATTAACTATTTAAACTATTGAATACAGCAAAATCTATTATGTTGAAATATATTTTGAAAATTGCTACCGTATGTTTTTTAACTTGTTTAGTAAATTTTTCGGCCCGAGGACAGGGTAGCGCAAATTATTCAGAATACGATGCCGGCGGGAGCTACGCATTTACTCAATTATTTGGTGCAGCATATACCTCACCTATAACGCCTTCGTTTAATTTAAATTTTAACTACAACAGAACGCCTTTTTTCAACTTTGTAGTAGAAGGACAATATGGAACTTTTAAGGGTGGCGATTCTGTCAATACCGTATCCAAGCGGCAGTTTCAAAGCAAATTCATGGCAATAACCATAAGGGCCCAACTGCAAATGGGTGAGATACTTGATTACGAGGATAACGCATTTGCAAACTCACTAAAAAATATTTATTTCGCTTCTGGTCTCGGTTTTGTATACAATCATATAACATCAATCAAAAGGGTGGATACTTATTACAAATTTTATTCGGCCGGACCAAATTTTAGCGCGGCTGCATTTCTGCCTTTTCGGGTTGGATATGAATTTAAATTATTTGACGACTATGATTTGCCACACATTAAAATTGATATAGCTGATGAATTTAATATGGTTTTTACCAATACGCTCGACGGCTATATAGCCCGTCCGGCCTTTGATGTTTATTCTCAGTTCACAATAGGCGTTAAAGTAGCGGTCGGCACAAAATATACTACTTATCGTAAGGATATTAAATACTAATTCCTTGTATTTTTACATAATTTAATTATACTGTTATGAGCCAAAGTACATTTTACCCCGAATTTAATAGTGAGAATGAGGATCGTGATAAAACCTTGAAAGACGGACTGGGCGAAACGATTGATAAAGAGGATCTTACATTTAACGTAGAAGCAGGTAGTTACGAATATGATGTTAAGAGTGATGATCCGGACTATGTTCACCCCGATCCCTATAACACAACTGCAAAAAATGGGGAAGACATGAATTCGACCTATGATGAGGCGAATCCTTATGATGCAGCTGATGAGTACATTCCAAATGAATCTTTAGAAACTGATGTTGAAAAATTAGCCATGCACATTGATTCTGGCGATAATTTTGAAATTGATATTGTTGATAAAATATTGAGCCACACTGAAGAAGATGACCGGGACGATTTGGACGAAGAAGGCTATCCGAAAAATGACAGAAAATTCAGATAGTTTTTACTGAATAAGCTCGCATCACTTCCTATGTCAATGTGAAATATCCTCACAATGCTCTATCTTTGCACTTTAATTAAGATAGATTATGTTAAAAGGATTTTTCAATGTGCCTGTTCCGCAGAATGAACCAGTTTTGAATTACGCTGCCGGAAGTGCTGAACGAAAGGCTCTGAAAGCTGCCCTGTCGGAAGCCCGTTCCCAGCAAATCGATATCCCCATGTATATCGGAGGAGAGGAAATAAGAACAGGAAAAAGACTTGAAATCCGTCCGCCACATAATCATCAGCATTTACTGGCAACCTACCACGACTCCGAAAAATTACATATAGGCAAGGCTATAGAAGCTGCTTTAAATGCAAAAGAAAACTGGGAAAATCTTCCATGGGAGCAACGTGCGGCTATTTTTTTAAAGGCTGCCGACCTTATAGCAGGCCCATACAGGGCTACAATAAATGCTGCAACTATGCTGGGGCAATCAAAAAATGCCTACCAGGCCGAAATTGATTCTGCTTGCGAGTTAATTGACTTTTTGCGGTTCAATGTTTATTACATGACCGAAATTTATGCTCAGCAACCGCAGTCCTCAAAAGGAGTGTGGAATAGAGTAGAGCACCGCCCACTGGAAGGTTTTGTATTTGCCATTACTCCCTTTAACTTCACAGCTATCGCGGGTAACCTGCCATCTTCAGCAGCTATGATGGGCAACGTGGTGCTCTGGAAACCGGCACCAACTCAAATTTATGCCGCCAACGTTATCATGAAAATATTTATTGAAGCCGGTTTACCTGCCGGAGTTATCAATCTTATTTACGGCGATGGCCCAATGGTTGGCGAGGTAGTATTTAATCACCCAGATTTTGCGGGAATCCATTTTACAGGGTCAACAGCGGTTTTTCAAACTATCTGGAACACCATTGGTACCAATATTCATAAATACAAAACCTATCCGCGTATAGTTGGAGAAACCGGGGGGAAAGACTTTGTTTTGGCCCATTGCAGTGCAGATGCAGATGTTGTTAGCACAGCATTATTGCGTGGCGCATTTGAATACCAGGGCCAGAAATGCTCTGCAGCTTCAAGAGCTTATATCCCCGCGTCGCTTTGGCCCGCTGTAAAAGAAAAACTGCAGGCAGGCATTGCTTCGTTTAAAGTTGGCCCCGTTGAAGATTTTTCGAATTTTGTAAATGCTGTGATCGACGAAAAATCTTTCGATAAGCTGGTAAAATATATCGACGCTGCAAAAGCCGATAGTGAAGTTGAGATTGTTGCAGGTGGCACTTAT
>Ga0364894_10529_pt1 | contig 14133 bp, 10 predicted proteins | sample ExccelJu500001D4_FD_206942 | JGI IMG/M metagenome (GOLD analysis project Ga0364894, IMG submission 206942) | Enriched cells from Trout Bog Lake Hypolimnion, Wisconsin, USA - BchlTB.July16.5000.01.D4 | ecosystem: Environmental > Aquatic > Freshwater > Lake > Hypolimnion/Profundal zone | place: USA...
ACCTGTTCAATAAATCGTATTACGATTTTGGAAATATACCTGAACCGGGGCGATGGTTAAAAATTGGTTTTATTCAACAACTGAATTTATAACGATGAAAAGGGAAGTGAGATAGACTCATTTCCCTTTAATTTATTGCCGAAGATTTAAAAATGACTATCTTCGCCAAGCAAAAAAAATAAATGAAGATTTTATGTTAAAAGGAATTTTAGCCATTTCCGGACAACCCGGACTTTACAAAGTAATATCCGAAGGGAAGAACAATGTTGTTATAGAATCATTGTTAACAGGAAAAAAATCAACAGCTTATGCTGATGCCAAGATGTCTTCGCTGGAAGATATTGCGATTTATACTTCATCCGAAGATGTTCCCCTAAAAAAAGTATTTCAAAAAATTGCAGATAAGGAAAACGGCGGGCAGGCAATTAATGTTAAATCTTCGCCTGAAGAACTTAAACACTATTTTGAAGAAATCTTACCGGAATATGATAAGGAACGTGTGTATGGCTCCGATGTAAAAAAGGTTATTTCATGGTATAATCTATTGAATTCAAAAGGCTTATTAGTTTTTGACGCGGATTCAACCGATGAAATAGCAACCAAGGAACCCCCTGTCGATTCAGAAGCTAAGGAATTATAATCCGAATAATATTTCTAACAGGGAAATGTGATTCAATTCCGGAATAAGAACTTTCGGAACATATCAATCCTTTTTATTAGAATTAAAAATACAAAAGCGCGGAAATCGAAAGAGTTTCGCGCTTTTGTATTATACTAGAATAATAAGTTCGGATAATAAGATCGAATATTCTGTTTTTCAGATTAATAAATTATTGTAGGTAAAGTTTACCTAAACCTTTTCTGCAATAAACTGTCGGATATTTTTTTCGATCCGGCTACCTGCATTTGCCACATCTCCTTTGACAAATTTGTCTCCGGTGATATTTTCAAAAAGCTCAATGTACCGTTCTGATATCTGGTCAACCAATTCAGTGGTCATTTCAGGTACTTTTTGTCCTTCAAGTCCCTGAAATCCATTTTCAATCAACCACTGGCGCACAAATTCCTTTGAAAGCTGCTTTTGATTTTCCCCTTTTGCCAAACGGGCCTCATATCCTTCGGCATAAAAATAACGTGATGAATCGGGAGTGTGAATTTCATCAATCAGGTAAATCTGATCCCCCTTTTTACCAAATTCATATTTTGTATCCACCAATATTAAACCCTTATCTGCTGCCATTTCAGTCCCACGCCGGAATAGCGAATGGGTATATTTTTCCAGTATTTCGTATTCTTCGGCTGAAACAAGTCCTTGCTTAATTATTTCTTCCCTTGAAATATCCTCATCGTGCCCTTCATCGGCTTTTGTAGTTGGTGTAATGATAGGAGTTGGAAATTTCTGACTTTCTTTCATCCCTTCAGGCATTTCAACCCCGCAAAGTACCCTTTTCCCTGCCCGATACTGCCGCCAGGCATGACCTGTCAGGTAACCTCGGATGACCATCTCAACTTTAAATGGTTCGCATAAATGTCCAACCGTAACCATTGGATCAGGTGTAGCAATTTTCCAGTTAGGAACAATATCTGCGGTTGCATCCAAAAACTTTGCCGCTATCTGATTTAAAACCTGACCTTTAAAGGGGATTCCTTTCGGTAAAACTACGTCAAAGGCAGAGATTCGGTCGGTTACAACCATAACGAGGTAATCATTATTAATATTATAAACATCTCTCACTTTACCTTTATAGAAACTCAGTTGTCCTGGAAGAGAGAATTCAGTTGAAACTATTGCATTACTCATATAAATTTTATTTAAAAGTTATTAATAATCTTCATTATGCAGGATGTTGTAACGGTCATAGGCATCAACAATTTCTCTGACTAATTTATGACGCACAATGTCGCTTTTATCGAAATGGATTGTTGAGATCCCTTCAACACTGTTTAAAATCTTTAAAGCGAGAATCAAACCGGAATGTTGTTTTTTCGGTAGATCAATCTGTGTGATATCACCTGTAATTATATACTTAGTATTCAATCCCATACGTGTTAAGAACATTTTAAGCTGTGGGATAGTGGTATTTTGGGCTTCATCAAGAATGACAAAAGCATTGCTTAATGTCCTCCCTCTCATAAAAGCAAGCGGGGCTATCTGAATAATACCATCCTTCAGGTACTCTTCCAGTTTCTTGGGAGGAATCATGTCGAGTAGTGCATCATAGATAGGCTGCAGGTAAGGGTCTATTTTTTCCTTGAGATCTCCGGGCAGGAACCCAAGGTTTTCACCTGCTTCAACAGCAGGGCGACTAAGGATAATCCGTTTAATCTTTCTGTTTTTCAATGCGCTTATTGCTAATGCAATAGCAACATATGTTTTACCTGTTCCTGCAGGTCCAATTGCAAATATCAAATCATCCTTTTTAGAACTGTCAACTAGTTTTTGCTGGTTTGACGTCCTTGGACGGATTGGTTTTCCGGTGTTTCCAAAAAGCAGAACGTCGCTTGCATTCTGTATACTCTGATCAATAGAACTTATATCATCCATCATAATCTGGTGAATAGTTTCATCTGACAGGGCATTAAAATGGTAGTAATGTTCTATAATCAATTGAAATTTACGGATAAAATCGCCGACTTCGCCCTCTTCACCTTTGATTTTAATGGTGTGACCACGGGCTACAACTAAAATTTTCGGGCAATACGATCTGATCAACTCCATTTTGGAGTTTCTAACACCATAAAATTCTGTCGGTTCAATCCCTTCCAGCTGAAAACTATGCTCGATCATGCCTGCCTTTTTAGATTCTACAAAATAAACATTTTTTTGAACCATTTGCTTACCTTCGCTGCAACAAAAACGGGTATAAAGTGAAAACGAGAAAAGAACAAATTGAGTCATTTGAACGACTGCTTGACATAATGGATGAACTTCGCGAAAAATGTCCATGGGATCAGAAACAGACCTTTGAAACCTTGCGGAAACTTACCATAGAAGAGGTTTATGAATTGGGTGATGCGATCCTTCGCAGTAGCCAGAATGAAGTAAAAAAAGAACTTGGGGACCTCTTACTTCACATTGTCTTTTATGCGAAGATTGGATCTGAATCGAATAATTTTGATATTGGGGATGTAATTAACAGCCTGAACGACAAACTAATATATCGTCATCCTCACGTTTTTGGAGATATTGAGGTAAGCAGTGCACTCGAAGTTGAACAGAATTGGGAAGCGCTCAAGTTAACTGAGAAGGGTAGGGGACGACGTGTTCTCGAAGGGGTTCCTGATGCTCTTCCTGCACTGGTAAAAGCCAACAGGATACAGGAGAAGGCCAGAGGGGTGGGATTTGACTGGGAAGAAAAGCAGCAGGTATGGGACAAAGTCAAGGAAGAACTTGAAGAGTTTGAGGCAGAAGTCCGTATTGATAACCGGCCAAACATGGAAAACGAATTGGGAGATCTTATTTTCTCGATCGTAAATGTTGCCCGTTTATATGATATCGATCCTGAAAGTGCTTTGGAGCGAACGAATCAGAAGTTTATCCGCAGATTTAATTATTTGGAAGAGCAAACCCTTTTAAAGGGGAAGTCCCTTCATTCAATGAGTCTTGCCGAAATGGATTATTATTGGGAAGAGGCCAAAATAGGGGAGAAGAAGGGATAGATAAAGAAAAAAGCGGCTATTCGCCGCTTTTTTCTTTATCTATCAACACAGATTCATGAGGGATTATCCTTACAACAATCTTCTCTTTATTGTCATCCAGATCGATTGTGATCGTATCACCTTCATTGATTACGTTACCAATAATCGTTTCAGCCATCTCATCTTCAAGGTATTTTTGAATAGCTCGTTTGAGTGGTCTTGCTCCAAACTGAGGGTCGAATCCTTTATCTGCAATAAAGCGCTTTGCAGCTTCAGTAATGTCAAGTTTGTACTTTAAAGTTTCAACCCGTTCGTATAAACCTTGAAGCTCAATGTCTATAATTTGTTCGATATGGCTTCGTTCCAACGGATTAAATATCACAACATCATCAACTCTGTTCAGGAATTCAGGGGCAAATGCACGCTTTAAGGCTTTCTGAATTACAAATTTTGCATATTCATTCTCTTCGTCTGCCGATTTACGGGTTGAGAAGCCTACCCCTTGTCCAAATTCCTTGAGTTGTCTTGTTCCAATATTAGAGGTCATTATGACGATAGTATTGCGAAAATCGATTTTGCGCCCCAAACTGTCGGTCAGACGTCCTTCATCCATTACCTGAAGCAAAATATTAAAAACATCCGGATGTGCTTTTTCAATCTCATCAAGCAATATTACGGCATAGGGTTTTCTCCTGACTTTTTCAGTCAATTGTCCACCCTCCTCATAACCAACATATCCGGGAGGAGCTCCGACTAGCCTTGAAACAGAGAACTTCTCCATGTATTCGCTCATATCCACACGAATCAGGGCATCAGAAGTATCAAACAAATATTTGGCTAAAACCTTAGCCAATTGGGTCTTACCAACACCGGTAGGTCCCAGGAAAATAAAGGAACCGATAGGTTTATTAGGATCCTTCAGCCCCGCCCGGTTGCGTTGGATTGCTTTGGTAATTTTAAGTACAGCATCATCCTGGCCAATGATATTCTGTTTCATGTCATTGAACATATTCTGCAGACGTTTACCTTCAGCCTGTGCAATCCGTTGGACAGGAATACCGGACATCATGGCCACTATATCTGCAACCTGCTCTTCTCCAACAATTTCACGATGATTTTCCAATTCTTTTTCCCAAATCTCCTTTTCCTTGTCCACCAAAGCGAGCAAGTTCTTCTCCTGATCTCTAAAACTTGCAGCAAGTTCGAAATTCTGACTTTTTACTGCCTGGATCTTTTCACTTCTGGCTTCTTCAATTCGCTCTTCCAGCTTAATGATCCTTTCAGGGACAGTAATATTGGTAATATGGACTCGTGATCCCGCTTCATCGAGCGCGTCGATTGCTTTATCCGGTAGGTGGCGGTCAGATATATACCTGGTAGTGAGCCTTACACAAGCCTCAATGGCCTCCGGGGTGTAGGTAACATTGTGGTGATCTTCATATCTCTCTTTAATATTATGAAGGATTTCAATGGTTTCTTCAACGGTAGTCGGTTCCACCATAACTTTTTGGAAACGACGTTCAAGCGCGCCGTCTTTTTCAATGTGTTGCCGATATTCATCAAGTGTGGTTGCCCCTATGCATTGAATATCCCCACGGGCCAGGGCCGGCTTGAGCATATTGGCTGCGTCGAGTGAGCCTGTGGCCCCTCCCGCACCAACGATGGTATGGATTTCGTCTATAAATAAAATGATATTATCGACCTTGGCAAGTTCATTTAAAATTGCCTTCATCCGCTCCTCAAATTGCCCTCTGTATTTTGTCCCGGCCACAATGGAAGCAAGGTCCAGACTGATAACCCGCTTGTCGAATAGCACACGGGAGACCTTTCGTTGAGATATTCGCAAAGCTAACCCTTCAACGATAGCCGATTTTCCGACTCCCGGTTCACCAATTAAAACGGGGTTGTTTTTTTTCCTTCGACTAAGGATCTGGGCAATCCGCTGGATCTCTTTTTCCCGTCCAACAATAGGATCAAGGCTTCCTTCAATCGCAGCTTTAGTTATGTCGATCCCGAAATTATCCAAAACAGGTGTATCGGTTTTAGGAGCCGATGAACCCTTTGAACCGGAAGGGCCGCTACCACTACCGCCACCTTTCCCGAACATATCATCCTCATCACTGTCTTCCGGAAAGTCGGATTTGTTTTCAATCCGGGTCAATTCCTCTATTTTGGATTTAATTTCATCGTAACCAACATTATAATGCTTAAAAATTGAACTGATAATCCCCTGTTTCTCTTTTAGGATTGCAAGGAGCAAATGACCAGTATTTACGGTGCTTTCATTCATTGCACGTGCTTCAAGAAATACTAGTTTAAGCGCCTTTTCCGTATTCTTAAGTAATGGTATATTGGCTTCGAACTGGAGCGAATTATCTTTACGCAATTGAATTTCAAGGTCTCTTCGCATAGTCATGTAATCCAGTTGTAATTTATTCATCACATCAATAGCAATCCCTTCGCCATCTCTGATAATTCCAAGGAAAAGATGCTCAGTGCCGATGTAGTCATTTCCTAATCTGATGGCTTCCTCGCGGCTATATGAAAGCACATCCTTTATACGGGGAGAGAATTTTGAATCCATAATATATTTATTGTCTTTTATTTTATGACCCAATTATATTTTGCGACTAAATTAACTAATAATTCATAATAAACAGAACTTTACCAAAGAAATATGTTTTTAATAAAATTCAAATATTATAGCTTATTTAATTATATATCAAGCAAATAACTGCAATAAACTAATTGATTTCTATCTGAAATTCCAGCTCAGATGAATTGTTTTTCAAATCGTTATTCCTTTCCATTATTCAGCCACATAAAAAGAACAATTTATACGTACTTTAAGTTTAAAATTACTATTTTTGTGTGACTTTACACAAATTAAACGAATAAGGCATATATGTCTGATTTAGAAAAGATTATACAGATTAATATTGAGGAGCAAATGAAAACAGCTTACATCGATTATTCGATGTCAGTGATTGTTTCAAGGGCTCTGCCAGATGTCCGTGATGGACTTAAACCTGTGCATCGCAGGGTTTTATATGGAATGAGTGAATTGGGCAGCGCCTCAAATAAGCCCTATAAAAAATCTGCCAGGATAGTGGGAGAGGTGCTTGGTAAATTTCACCCTCATGGTGATTCATCTGTCTATTTTGCCATGGTCAGAATGGCGCAGGAATGGTCACTTCGTTATCCCCTTATTGATGGTCAGGGAAACTTTGGATCTGTCGATGGTGATAGTCCGGCAGCGATGCGTTATACTGAGGCGCGGCTAAAAAAGCTTGCTGAAGAGGCTCTTGCCGATCTCGATAAAAATACCGTTGATTTCCGGCCCAATTTTGATGAAACACTGCAGGAGCCTACCGTATTACCAACAAAGATTCCAATGCTTTTGGTAAATGGTACCTCAGGCATTGCGGTCGGCATGGCGACAAATATGCCACCTCATAATCTATCAGATACCATTGACGCGATCATCGCCTATATTAATAATAAAGATATTGAAATTGGCCAGTTAATTGATATCGTCAAAGCCCCTGATTTCCCAACTGGTGGGATAATTTATGGTTATGCCGGGGTTAAGGAAGCTTTTGAAACTGGACGAGGTCGAATTGTTGTCAGAGGTAAAGCTGAGATAGAGTCGGTTGAACATGGTCGTGAAAAACTCATTATTACGGAGATTCCATACATGGTCAATAAAGCAGAATTGATTATCAAAATTGCTGAGTTGGTCAATGAGAAAAAAATTGATGGAATTTCGAATATCAACGATGAATCTGATCGTACAGGTATGCGAATTGTCGTTGATATTAAGCGCGACGAAATGGCCAGTGTCGTACTGAATAAGTTATATAAGTTTACACAGCTGCAGAATGCCTTTAATGTCAATAATATAGCACTTGTTAAGGGGCGTCCGCAAATGCTGAACCTCAAAGATCTGATCCATTATTTTGTTGAGCATCGTCACGAAGTAGTCATCAGACGAACTCAATATGATCTTGAACAATCTGAGAAAAAAGCCCATATTCTGCGGGGACTCATTATTGCCATTGACCATTTGGATGCGGTAATTACCCTGATCCGGAATGCCAAAACACCGGAAGAAGCCCGCGAAGGGTTGATGCAGAATTTTGAACTTGATGAAATTCAGGCCCGTGCAATCCTGGATCTTCGTTTGCAACGACTTACTGGCCTCGAACGAGATAAAATCCATGCCGAATATGAGGAGCTGAGCAAGTATATTGACTGGTTAAAGGAGATTTTGGCGAACGAGTCAATCCGAATGGGAATTATAAAGGACGAATTATTGGAGATTAAGTCCCAATATGGTGATGCCCGACGCACAGAAATTGTTTATGCTTCCGAAGATTTTAATCCCGAAGATTTTTATGCCGATGAGGATATGGTGATTACTATTTCCCACATGGGCTATATAAAACGAACCCCACTTACCGAATTCAGGACCCAGGCCCGTGGAGGGACAGGATCCAAAGGATCGAGTACTCGCGAAGAGGATTTTCTTGAGCATATGTTTATTGCGACCATGCATAATACTTTACTTCTATTTACAGAGAAAGGTAAATGCTTCTGGCTCAAGGTGTACGAAATACCTGAAGGAACCAAAGCTTCAAAAGGACGGGCTATCCAAAACCTCCTGGGCATAGAAGCAGATGACCAGGTAAGAGCCTATATCAATGTCACTTCATTGAAAGATGAAGCATACATCAATAATAACTACATTATTCTTTGCACAAAAAAAGGGGTGATCAAAAAAACGCCGCTTGAAGCATATTCCCGTCCAAGACAAAATGGGGTTAATGCAATAACCATACGTGAAAATGATCAGCTGATTGAAGCTCGTTTGACAAACGGAAATAATGAGATTCTTCTTGCCATCAAGTCAGGAAAAGCCATCCGGTTTCATGAAAAACATGCCCGGGCAATTGGCAGAACAGCCTCTGGAGTCAGAGGTATCAGTCTGGCTAATGAGAGTGACGAACTGGTAGGGATGATTTGTGTGGAAAACGATGTGGAGGATGTATTGGTTGTTTCTGAAAATGGATATGGAAAACGTTCTAAAATAGAAGATTACAGGATAACAAACAGAGGTGGTAAAGGGGTAAAAACGATTAATGTCACCGATAAGACTGGTCATTTGGTTGCTATTAAAAATGTTACAGATACTGATGACCTAATGATTATAACCCAGGCGGGTGTTACTATCAGACTCCCTGTATCTAAAATCAGAATGACAGGTCGTGCCGCTCAGGGAGTCAAACTGATTAACCTTCGTGACGATGATTCCATTGCTTCTGTAGCTCGCGTTGAAAATGAAGAGGTAGATGAAGTTGTCCCTGATGAAAGCGAACTTCTTTCTGATACTGAAGAAGATGAAAGCGAACTGGATTAGTTCTATGCTAACAGATATAAGCAATTGTTATTTTTGTATTTTTAAAAATATGGTTCAATTTCGCATTAATTTATAATAAACATTTTTAAATCATGAAAAAATTAGTTTTTGCAGTTTTAATATTCCTTTCAAGTACGGCACTCTTCGCCCAGAAGGGGAAAGTGGCAACCGCACTGTCATATAAGGATGATAAAAAGCTTGATAAGGCTTGGGAAGCGATTAAAGAAACAGTAGATCCAGCCAATCCAAAAGCTGAGAAAACCTTAAAATGGAGTGGCGCCTGGCAGGCTCGCGGCGAAATCATTGAGGCAATTATTCTTTCCAAGGATGAGAAATTTCTGAAGCTGGTACCAAATCCTGTAGAAGAGGCCTATAATTCGTATATGAAAGCTATGGAATTGGATGAAAAGGGAGGAAACCAGGTTCTGAAAATTAAACTATTATCCTTTACTAATACACTGATCACTGCAGCAGTTGCTGCATATCAGGCGAATGATTACGCTAAGGCTGCGGATTACTTTGAGAAAAAGCTTTTAATAGACAAAACGCCATTGTTCAAGACTGATGGTGCTATCGATACAGCAATTTGTTACAATACCGGACTTGCAGCAATGAATGCCAAACAATATGCCAAGGCCATTAAATACTTTACGGAATGTACCAAATACGGGTATAACGGTGGTTCTTCCTATGCACAGATTATCAGTGCTTACCATCAACTTGGAACGAAAGAGGATACTATCAAGGCTGTAGAGATAATGAAGCAGGCTTTTGAAAAATACCCTAATGACCTAAGTATCAATGTACAGTTGATTAATTATTATATTATGTCAGGTCAGCCTAATGAGGCAATTAGTTATCTGGATAAAGCCATTGCTAAGGAAAAAGATAATTCATCCTTTTATCTGGCTAAAGGTGTTGCACTGGATCGGCTAGGACGTCAGGATGATGCTATTGAGGTTTACAAAAAAGCTATCCAAATAAAGCCTGAAAATGCGGATGCTTATTACAATATTGGAGTTATCTATTTTAACCGTGGCGTAAAACAATTTGATGTGGCCAATGCTGTACCAACCACTGATCAAGTTCGTTACGACGCCGAGAAGAAGAAGGCGGATGACTTTTTTAAAGAGGCTGTGCCTTATCTTGAAAATGCGGTTAAATACAATCCAAAAGATACTTATATTCTTGACCAATTGAAGAATTTGTATTACCGACTTAAAATGATGGATAAATTTGAAGCATTAAATAAAAAATAATCAAAAAAAGGGGGAATAATTTCCCTCTTTTTTTTGATTATTTAATTTACATAATATTAATTATAAGACAAACTAATATCTTGTTTTCTCTAATGAAAAAGACCTAAATCACAGATTAAGTAAGTATTTAAACAAAACAGCCTTTTTTTTTGTTTTTGTAATTAAAAGAAGATCTCAATGAAAATTAAAAAAATTCTTATTTCAATCCTTATTCTTTTATCGATTCAAGCAAACGTCAAGATCATGGCACAAGATTCACGAACGAATAATTTAAAAGAACAACATTTTGATCCAAAAGTGATAAAAACAGCTGATGAATGGAAGGCCACATTATCACCGGTGCAGTACGAAGTTACGCGCAATCCACCCTATACCAAAACATTGACTTCTGAAGCTAACGTTTAAAGTGTATCTAATCCATCATTATTTTTGTGATGCTCTTTGTAAGGCCGATTTTTAAACTGTTGCATAAAAGCACGGGCGCAATCCTGGTTGAGATGTTTGCGATGACTTCAGTGGCGGTTCCGTTTTACGGAAACCCCGATTAGAATATTTACTTTGCCAAAAGCACATCTTCGAAGAGCATTTAAAAAGTAATATTCAATGGAAGAAAAGGAGATTTCGATGGAAGTAGTCAACCCTCACGCTGCAGGGGTTGATGTAGGCAGCCGCTCTCATTGGGTGGCGGTTGGACAGCGTGAACAAGATATAAGGGAATTTGGTGTTTTTAACCAGGACCTTTTTGAAATGGCAGATTGGCTTAAAGAAAGACAGGTAAAGACCATTGCTATGGAAAGTACGGGGATTTATTGGCAAAACCTCTATGCTGTTCTGATCTCCAAAGGGTTTCATGTTATTTTGTGCAACGGGAAGTTCACGAAAAACATAAAAGGTAAGAAAACCGATATAAAAGACTGCCAATGGATTCAAAAACTGCATAGTTTAGGATTACTCTCCAGTAGTTTTCTTCCTGATGGTAAAACAGAGCAACTACGCACCTATTGTCGTCAAAGGGCAAATTTGTTACACTTAGCAGCAGCCACATCCAAAAAGATGCAGAAAAACCTCAGTCTTTTAAATCTTAGGTTAGATGTTGTGGTAAACGATATTTGTGGTCTGACAGGATTGAATATCATACGTGCCATTTGCAACGGAGAAACCATCCCTGAAAAGTTAGCATCCCTGCGCCACGGCAACTGTAGAAAAAGTGAAGCAGAAATTGCAAGAGCCCTTCAATCAAATGGCCGAAAAGATTACCTGTTCGCACTTAGGCAAGAGCTTGACACGTATGATCACCTCCAGAAGAAAATTTCGGAATGTGATAAAATGATTGAAGAGATGCTCAATGAAATCATCGATAATGATGAAAATAAAAAACAGCACCACATTGATCCTAAAATCTATAAAAGAATTAACAAAAACACACCCAAGGACATTGACCTGAACCTGAAATCCTATCAAATGTTTGAAGGCATCGACCTTCTCGCTATTGAAGGGATGAGTTATTCCACCGTATTGACAATTATGAGTGAGATCGGGATTGAAGGAATCCGAAAATTTTCAACAGCGAAGCATTTTACATCATGGCTGCGATTGGCACCAAATAACAAAATTAGTGGGGGAAAAGTATTGTCCAGCAAAGTGCCAAAGGGAAGCAATCGACTTAAGATATCACTTAGAAATGCAGCAAATGCCATTGGAAATCTGAAAGAATCAACACCGTTGAGAGACTTCTTTCATCGAATAAACTTCAGGAAAGGAAGAGTTTCTGCCATAAGCGCCACAGCAAGGAAACTTGCAGTTATTATCTGGAATATGGTTGTAAAAGGTGTTCAATACATCAATCCCGAAGGTTACCTTTTTCTGGATCAAAAAAGAAAACTGGGAGTTATGAAAAGAATTCAAAAGCAAATGGCTAAATTTGAGCTGACTGCTGACGACTTGAAAATAATAAAAACCTAAATATCAGGCTAGTATAAAAACGTTAGTTAGAATAAAGGGACAGAAAGACCATTTACAGGTCAATATTTTGATTTTTATAAAAAGGGAAATTACTATTGCTCGAATTGCGGTGCACTCCTTTTTAATTCGGAATCAAAATTCAAATCTGGATGTGGTTGGCCAAGTTTTAATGATGTTGCAGACCTAAAATCGATCAATATAATTAGCGATAAAAGTCATGGAATGGTCAGAACTGAAATTACATGTTCAAATTGTGAAGCCCATCTTGGGCATGTTTTCGATGATGGGCCACCTCCAACCGGACTTCGCTATTGTATTAACTCAGTGTCACTTAAATTTATTCCACGGAAGAAACAATCAGAAAAATAGGCTGCAGGTTGTTAGATTTTAAAGAGAATAGGTCTCATTCTTTCACTTGACTGCCCATATTAATCCAGAACACGTGCAATATACGCCGAATAATCTTTGATAATTGGCTTATAATCAAGATGAAATAATGGAGATGAAATGATGAAATCGGCTGTTGAACGATTTGATGCTGTAGGAATATTATAGAGTACTGCAATTCTTAACAATGCTTTAACATCCACATCATGAGGTTGTGGTTGCATCGGATCCCAAAAGAAAATTAGCAAATTTACATTTCCCTCACAAATCATAGATCCAAGCTGTTGGTCACCACCTAATGGACCTGATTTTAGAATAATTACCTGAGGTGGCATGGCATCAAACTCCTTGCATTTCAAAGTGATCACATCTTCAACCATTTTCCCGGTAGTACCCGTACAAACGAGTGTATGTTGAGCTAATTCTTTCCAGTTATAACCGACCCACTCAGCCATATCTTTTTTTTTGTTATCGTGAGCAACGATTGCGATAGTCTTTTTAATTTTCATTCTCATATTTTCAATTTATTAGGCAAAGTTAAAGGAATATGGCTTTATAATATCACCTGTTTGATTATCAAAATATTAATATTTCATTAAAAAAGACTTCAGAGTAATTGTTCCAATGTACCTGGGATTAATGGAAATATTGTCGTATTGTTCCAAATTGTTACTGGCAATGATTGATTGGGCCATTTCGGCATATTGCTCTGAATTGTCGTGATATCTGCCTAAATAGCGCACTAATTGAGCAGATGTCCCCCCCTCCCACCGTTTTTGCCTGAATCTTTTGTAGGAAGAAACCGTTGAAATGAAGAGAAAATAGTGTTCAACTGACTCTGTAATAGAATTATAAGTTCGCAAATACCGCTCGTCATCACCCTCAATAAAAGGCAATTGCGATCTGGGGTCGTCACTTGAGAAGGACATTATTCCGAAAATATTGTTTCCGTTCCGAAATATGGATGAGGTTCCCCAACCTGATTCAAGCACGGCCTGAGTTAGAACCAGGCTGACCGGATGAGGATAAATTCGTTTTTTTAATTCACCTAAAGAATCGGTTTCATACCTTTGTTTGATGCTAACCAAGAATAAAGAATCAGATTTTGATAACGACTTTCTCTGGTTAATCCGGTCTTCAATGAAATCTACATGGTGTAAATCATCCATTAACCGCTCCCGGGTAATCACAATTGCCGGCAAAATATGCATGATAAATAACTCCTTTCTTTTGTCCGGATTTACATCCCGAAAGTCAATGGAACCTTTATAATTGACAGGGATTAAAGATGAATCTGATTGATAAATAATGGAATCAACAGCTGTCAACTGAATATTACGAACCCGGATAATTTCAGGCCAGTACCTTGAATGGTAGATTTCTACCTTTACAATGATATATAAGACTAAAACCACCAGTGCAATATAAATTACATCGCGAATTCCTCTCAGCATAAATACGCATGGT
>Ga0364894_10448_pt2 | contig 14049 bp, 11 predicted proteins | sample ExccelJu500001D4_FD_206942 | JGI IMG/M metagenome (GOLD analysis project Ga0364894, IMG submission 206942) | Enriched cells from Trout Bog Lake Hypolimnion, Wisconsin, USA - BchlTB.July16.5000.01.D4 | ecosystem: Environmental > Aquatic > Freshwater > Lake > Hypolimnion/Profundal zone | place: USA...
GAAATAGTGAGGGCCTGACTTTAAGTCGGACTCTCACTGGTAAATTATACAAAAAAAGCTAGTCCGAGTCCGACTCCCGCTATTAAGAAGAAATTTTCAATAATCATTCTAAATTATTAGGTTCAATATCAGTAATTTGATTCATATTTAATTTGTGCTTCCTTTTCTTTCTCCTTGAAGTCTTTGAATTCCAGTGGAGTTACAAATGTCAATTCTCCTTAACTTACTTTTAAATTGAATATTTGACTCAACTGTTCGATATTTCTGAATTTGTCAGCAACTGATGAAGTTTTATATTTGCGGACCAAAAGATTCAAAATCATACAGAATAATTATGAAGGGTTTAAGAATTATTGTACTCGCGAAGCAGGTTCCTGATACACGAAATGTTGGGAAAGATGCGATGAAAGCCGATGGAACCGTGAACAGGGCTGTTCTTCCTGCTATTTTTAATCCTGAAGATCTCAATGCGCTTGAATTGGCGCTTCGGGTAAAGGACGAAATTCCAGGAACAACAGTCACCATTTTAACCATGGGACCAGGGAGAGCCGCTGAAATAATCAGGGAAGGATTGTATAGAGGAGCTGATGGAGGCATTTTGTTGACAGACCGGGCTTTTGCAGGTTCTGATACACTGGCTACATCCTATGCACTTTGTCAGGCCATCAAAGAGATGGGCAAGTTTGATCTGATCGTTGCAGGTCGTCAGGCAATTGATGGCGATACCGCGCAGGTTGGACCTCAGGTTGCTGAGAAACTTGGAATAAACCAGATTACCTATGTTGAAGCCATACTCCAGGTTGAGAAATCGGGATTAAAGGTTCGTCGCCGGCTCGATAATGGTGTCGAAACTGTGAAAGCACCACTTCCCCTGTTGCTAACAGTAAACAGTTCTGCACCCGATTGCCGTTCGAGGAACGCAAAACTGCTGATGAAGTACAAGCATGCCCGAACAGTTACTGAACGTCAGAATGCCGCTGAAGATTATCTCTATCTTTATGATTCCCGCCCATTTCTGAATATTCATGAAATGACAGTCAATGAGATTCAGGCTATACCCGATCAATTGGGACTGACCGGTTCTCCCACAAAAGTTAAACGGATCGAAAATGTTATCTTACAGGCAAAAGACGCAAAAAGATTGACTGCTGCCGACGAAGGTATCAATGACCTGATGAAGGAATTAATCGAGAGTCATGTAATTGGGTAGTAGTTAAATTATTGGTACAAAAATATTTGAAGAATGGATAACTTATTTGTATATTGTGAAGTTGAAGATGGAGTTGTCGCTGATGTGAGCCTCGAACTCCTGACTAAAGGGCGCAGTCTGGCCAATGAACTCAAATGTCAGCTCGAGGCAGTCATTATTGGCGCCAATCTCAAAGATATTGAAAAACAGGTGATTCCTTATGGCGCTGACATGGTGCATATCATCGATGATCCCCGTTTGGCTCCCTATACCACTGCACCTCATGCAGCAGTTCTGATCAAATTATTCCATGAGGAAAAGCCTCAGATTGCGCTAATGGGAGCTACTCCGATTGGCCGCGACCTGGGACCACGTGTCTCATCAGCACTCCACAGCGGGTTGACTGCCGATTGCACCAGCCTGGAAATCGGGGATCATGAAGATAAGAAAGCAGGCAAAACCTATAAGAATCTGTTATACCAGATTCGCCCTGCATTTGGCGGAAACATTATCGCCTGGATTATCAATCCCGATTGCCGCCCCCAAATGGCCACAGTGCGGGAAGGGGTCATGCGGAAACAAATTATAAACATCAATTATCCGTCAAAAGTGAACCACCTGGAGGTATCGAAATATGTTTCAGATACCGATTTTGCAGTTCAGATCATTGAACGCCACCTGGAGAAACGGAAAATCAATATTAAAGGGGCATCCATCGTTGTTTCGGGCGGTTATGGAGTTGGTTCAAAAGAAAATTTTAAGCTACTCTATGAGCTAGCAGACGTATTAGGTGCGGAAGTGGGTGCTTCCCGCGCTGCAGTTGATGCCGGTTATGCCGAACATGAAAGGCAGATCGGTCAAACCGGTATAACGGTACGCCCTAAATTGTACATTGCCTGTGGTATCTCTGGTCAGGTTCAGCATCGGGCAGGTATGGAAGAGTCTGCCCAGATTATCTCAATTAATACAGACCCTGATGCACCGATTAATTCCCTGGCCGATTACGTAATCACAGGGGATATCTCGGAGATAGTTCCTAAAATGATCAAGTATTATAAACAAAATACGAAGTAAATTGGGGTAACCCGGTTTGTATCATAAAATTAAAAGAGAAATGGCAAATTTATATAACGATAACAGAGATTTAAAATTCCACCTGACGCATCCGATGATGCAAAAGCTGGTTATGCTCAAAGAACGTAACTTCACCGATAAAGAAGACTTTGATTATGCTCCTCTCGATTTTGAGGATGCCATGGATAGTTATGAGCGTGTCCTTGAAGTGGTTGGAGAAATCAGCGGGGATATTATTGCTCCCAATGCCGAATCAATTGATGCCGAAGGTCCGCGTGTGGAAGATGGAAGAGTCATCTATGCCAAAGGAACCCAGGAAAATCTGGATGCCCTTATTAAAGCAGGATTGCTTGGAATAACCTTACCCAGACGTTTTGGGGGACTGAATTTTCCAATTGTCCCTTATATCATGGCTGCCGATATTGTTTCAAGGGCGGATGCCGGCTTTGTAAATATATGGGGTCTGCAGGATTGTGCCGAGACCCTGAACGAATTTGCTTCAGAAGAGCAGAAGGAAAGATGGCTTACCCGTGTGGTACAGGGAGAAACTATGGCGATGGACCTGACAGAACCCGATGCAGGGTCTGATCTTCAGGCCGTTCAGCTTAAGGCAACCTGGTCTGAGAAGAAGGGAACCTGGTTACTTAACGGGGTTAAACGGTTTATTACCAATGGCGATGGGGATATTGCTCTGGTCCTGGCCCGCTCGGAAGAGGGGACCCGCGATGGCCGTGGATTATCGATGTATGTTTATGATAAGCGCAACGGCGGTGTCACGGTTCGGCGAATTGAACACAAAATGGGAATCATCGGCTCACCGACCTGCGAACTGGTTTTTAAGGACGCCCCAGGCGAACTGATCGGTAACCGCAAAATGGGACTGATCAAATATGTTATGGCATTGATGAATGGTGCCAGGCTTGGCATTGCCGCACAATCGGTGGGCATCTCCGAAGCTGCCTACCGCGAAGCGCTGCAATATGCTAAAGAGCGTGCCCAGTTTGGAAAAACGATTATTCAGTTCCCGGCAGTTTATGAGATGCTTTCGGTCATGAAGGCGAAATTGGATGCTTCCAGAACTCTGCTTTACGAAACAGCCCGGTTCGTGGATCTGTATAAGACGTATCAGCATATCTCTGAAGAGCGTAAACTGACCAATGAAGAGCGCGACGAGATGAAGGAATATCAGCGGTTGGCCGATATCTTTACCCCGTTGGCGAAAGGGATTACCTCTGAATATTGCAACCAGAATGCCTACGATGCCATTCAGATCCATGGGGGTTCAGGTTTTATGGAAGATTACGCCGTTGAACGGATTTACCGAGACGCCCGTATTACTTCAATTTACGAAGGAACCACTCAGCTTCAGGTTGTGGCTGCAATCAGAGGCGTAACAACAGAAGGATATCTGAAACAAATCCGGGTTTACGAAAAACTGGAACTGAAACCTGAACTTGAAAAATACCGCCGTACCCTGATCTCCCTGACCTGGGATTTTGAAGAGGCTGTTGAAAAGGTAATTAATGTCGGAGACAACGAATTCATCGATTTCCATGCCCGCCGCCTGGTTGAGATGGCCGGTTATATCATCATGAGCTACTTATTGGTTATCGATGCAAACCGGGATATTGAATATGCGCGATCTGCCCAGAATTTCAATAAAATGGCCAAGGGGGAAGTCAAAGCGAGGGCTGAATTTATCCGCGCTTCATCCCTTGAAGATATCGGACATTACAAATATTAAAAAACATTGGTTTGATAAACAGTAGAGACAAGGCAATGCTTTGTCTCTACTGTTTTATACCATTCCTGATCATCCGTAAATCCATTTTACGAACAACCTTCATCACCTCATGGATCAATCAATATTTTTATTAGGAGGTAGGGTAAAACCTTTCAATTACGGTTAATAGGTAAGCTTAAGAAATAAGAAGACAACTCGTTATTTCCATTTACCCCAACCGTTAATCGGGATCGACTTTACGAATCGGGATTCAGGTTTGGAATCCTTTATCGGCTGAATTGTTGAAATCCTTATAAATGTCACATTCCTTGTAATATCCGTCTCACAGTCGCCACTTCGCCTTATCGCCCATTCCCATCCTTACTTTCCCCCATTAATCATCCCCGAAACGACCCCTTTGGAATGGGTGATATCAGCAACGATAACTCCGCATAGATGGAGCGCTACAAATCCGTACATCAGGTACTGACAAAAACTGTGAATGGTTTTAATTAATCGGTGATTATGGTCCAGAAAGGGGACCTCATGACCAAAAGCAAGTCCAAGTCCTGTAAGTACAATGACTAAGAGCAATGCATAAAACACAGAATATCCCCATTTAACCATCAGGAAATGCTTGTTTAATTTTTGGTTTTCAATGGTTTGATTTTTAAGTCTTAAAGCCATTTTGACGCGTTCGAGAATTTTCTCATCCCTGGGCTGAACAATTTCAATTATAATTCGTGATAACAGTAAAAACGCGAGTCCGTACCCAAGTAACTTATGGATATCCCACATCTTATCGTCAAAGGAATGGGAGACTGAAAAGGCCTGATCATCAGTGATAGTCACCCCTTTTTTTGCCAGCTGCTCCTGAACCATCTTGATGTTATCACGGGGATGGAGTGCGGTAGATGCAATCAGCACCGTAATCATCAGTGAAGCAACAAATATAAAAGTAAGCCAGTGCCAGATGCGGATAAAGACTGAATGTTTTTGAAGAAAAGGGGACGATCCGGTTACTGGGTGAGCATTTTTGTGATCCATAAGTGCTCAATTTAGGGGTTTATAAAATTGTAATGCGTTTGTTCTGATTTATACCTACAATGTAGCCATAGTCGGCTTCAAAAATAGTATAATTTATTAATTTTACCTTAAATCTAATAGCTAAGAAACAATTCATATTTCAGGGACGTATAAATTAATTAACTTTACGTCGCTTTTCAAAACAGCAAAATTTATAGTGTTCATCCATAATATCATAATAATGATTAAAAGTGTATTTCAGATTGAACGTGCCAAGTATGCTCCCAAGATGCCTAAAGCGTTGGCGGGTACTGTAAAGGTTTTTGAAGGTGGGAAAACCAATTCTGTTGCAGATCAGGAAGAGATTAAGAAATTTTTCCCGGGGACCTATGGTATGCCGATTATCACCTTTGAAAAGAGTGATAATGAAACGACCTATCCTTCTTTCAATGTAGGTGTAATTCTATCAGGAGGACAGGCTCCGGGTGGACATAATGTAATTTCTGGTCTGTTTGACGGACTAAAAAAACTAAATCCTTCAAATAAGTTATTTGGGTTCCTGGGTGGTCCGGCTGGACTTGTAAATCACCAGTACCTTGAACTGACCTCTGAAATAGTCGATGAATACCGCAATACCGGTGGCTTTGACATTATCGGATCGGGACGTACTAAACTGGAGGAAACAGCCCAGTTTGATAAAGGAATTGAAATATGCAAACAATTGGGAATTAAGGCAATTGTTGTTATCGGCGGAGACGATTCCAATACCAATGCCTGTGTCTTGGCTGAGTATTATCTTCAGAAAAACTCGGGAATACAGGTCATCGGTTGTCCTAAGACGATTGATGGAGACCTTAAAAATGATATGATTGAAGCCTCTTTTGGTTTCGATACGGCATGTAAAACCTATTCCGAGCTGATTGGAAACATCATGCGTGATGCCAACTCTGCTAAAAAATACTGGCATTTTATCAAACTAATGGGTCGCTCAGCATCACATATCGGTTTGGAATGCGCCCTTCAGTCGCACCCTAACGTCTGCCTGATTTCAGAAGAAGTTGCCGAAAAGAAACAGACTCTCGAGCAAATCGTCAATGAAATTGCTGATATTGTGGTTAAGCGGGCCCAAAATGATGAGACTTTTGGTGTTGCTTTGATACCTGAAGGTTTGATTGAATTTATTCCTGAGATTAAAATTCTGATCGATGAGCTGAATGAATTACTTGCGGAAGGCACTACATCTGCAGATAAATTTCAGAGCCTTGGTTCGAATACTGAGAAACGGGATTATATCATCGATACCCTCTCGAATCAATCTTCAAAAGTATTTGCTTCTTTGCCGAACGGAATTTCACGTCAGTTGACACTTGATCGTGATCCTCACGGAAATGTTCAGGTTTCCAGAATTGAAACTGAGCGCCTGCTCATTGAGATGGTTGAAAAACGGTTAGCCGAATTAAGAAGAAACGGAATAAAAGTAAAATTCTCAGCTCAGAACCATTTCTTTGGTTACGAAGGTCGTTGTGCCGCACCTTCAAATTTTGATTCAGATTATTGTTATTCCCTGGGTTTTGTAGCCTCTCTTTTGATTGCCAACGGGAAAACAGGTTATTTAGCTTCTATCCGCAATACCATTGCTCCTGCAGCTGAATGGATTCCCGGCGGAGTTCCTATCACCATGATGATGAACATGGAACGTCGCAGCGGCGAAATGAAGCCTGTAATTCAGAAGGCATTGGTTTGTCTTGACGGAGCACCTTTCATGGCATTTGCAGAAAAACGGGAGGAGTGGGCGATCAAAACGTCGTTTGTTTATCCGGGCCCTATCCAGTATTGGGGACCATCGGCTGTATGTGATGCTACTACCAAGACTTTACAACTCGAAAAGGTAAAATAATAGAGCAAATTGGCTATAAGCGAATTCGGTAATTAACCGGTTATGTATTGTCCCAATATTTGATCTTGCTACTTTGCTGTAATTTCCTTTCCCTGCGCTTAACCGCGATTGTATAATTTTTAATCAATAAAATAACCCTGGTAAAATCGGGGTTATTTTTTTATTGGTTTATTAGGTTTACTGTATGACATGCAACCAAAGCAGCTGTTTCTGTTCTTAATCGTGCCTCACCCAGGGAAACCGGAATAAACCCCTCTATGATGGCTGATTCAACCTCTTCGGTGGAGAAATCCCCTTCGGGTCCTACCAGGATCAACACATCTTTTCCTTTAACTACAGCATCCCGTAACAACACTTTTTCTCCTTCGGAGCAATGGGCAATAAATTTCTGTCCTAAGAAGGGCGTTTTCACAACCGTTTTGAAGCTTTGTGTCTGCTGTAATTGTGGCAGATAGGCCTTGATCGACTGCTTAATCGCCGATATCATTACCTTTTCAAGCCGTTCAGACTTGATCTCTTTTCGTTCAGAATATCGGCCAATCAGCGGGATAATCGCATCAATCCCAATCTCGGTAGCTTTCTCGAGGAACCACTCGTAACGGTCGATATTTTTCGTAGGCGAAACAGCCATGGTTAGCCGAAACTCACGTTTACCAAAATGTGACTTTTTATCCACAATCTTCAGTTCGCACGCTTTGGGATTTGCAGAGGTTATTACCGCCTCACAAAACAACCCTTTGCCATCTACCAGGTTTAGGGTATCCCCTTCAACCAGCCGCAGCACTCTCACGCAATGCTTCGATTCCTCTTGGCTCAGATGGTAAGTGTCGCTTTGTAGATCTGGAGTATAAAACAGGTGCATATTGAAAATTTAGGGTGATCAAATCAATGGCGAAGATAAAAATGATTTCAATAATATTCAGAAAACCCTACTGATTTAATAACTCTTCCTGACTAAACCCACTTTGAACTTTTAGCCTGAAATAGCCATGTTTTAAAGTGGATTAAATTTTTAACTCAAAGGTAAAGCGTAAAAAAAAAGGTCCGAAAAAATAAAATTGATTCCAATGATTTAGAATCATTATAAATTGTATATGTTTACGGAAAGTAGTTTATAGAGACTAAATAAGAATAACAATGAATTCACTATCCAAAACCAGAATTGAATCGATTGACTTACTGAAAGGTTTAGTCATGGTAATTATGGCGCTAGACCATACCAGGGATTATTTTCATTCCTCTGCATTCCTTTTCGATCCGACAGACCCAACGCAGACAACACTGATCCTTTTCCTTAGCAGATGGATCACCCATTTCTGTGCCCCGGCCTTCAGTTTCCTGGCCGGAATGTCTGCCTTTATGGTTGGCCGGAGGAAAACGACCGGTCAGTTATCCGGATTTTTATTTAAAAGGGGACTCTGGCTGATCTTTGTTGATTTAACCATCGTCAATTTTGCTTGGTATTTTGATATTCATTTCAGAACATTGGATTTGTTTGTTATCTGGTCTCTGGGTATCAGTATGATTGTACTGGCAGGATTAATTCATCTTCCGCGAAAGTTCATTTTACTTTTCAGCGTCATCCTTATTTTCGGACATGACCTTCTGGATCATATTCATTATCCGGGGAACATCCTCTGGTCGGTGCTTCACGAGTTTTCAATAGTTAAACTATCGGATAGTCTTCAGCTCTATGTCGGTTATCCCCTTATTCCATGGATTGCCGTTATGTCACTCGGCTATTATTTTGGCTCGCTTTATGACCCCTCATTTGACCCCCTCAAACGAAAAAAAATATTTAACAGTATTGGTATAGCCTCTATTTTCACTTTCATTATCGTCAGGTGGATAAACGTCTATGGGGACCCTTTGGGCTGGAAACAATATGATACTGTCACGAAATCATTGATTTCATTTCTGAACCCGAACAAATATCCGCCATCACTCTTATATTTGCTGATGACCCTTGGAGTCGTTTTCCTCTTTCTGGCAAATTCAGAAAAACTCAAAGGGAGAGTCGTGAACTTTTTTTCGGTTTTTGGCAGGGTCCCATTCTTCTATTATATCATCCATCTTTATTTAATCCATAGTGTCGCCCTTATTTTTGCCCAGCTTTCAGGATTTGGGTGGCAAAAATTGATTCTTCCCGGATGGATAACTGAACTACCTGGCATGAAGGGCTACGGATTTGACCTTTGGGTTGTTTATTTAGTTTGGGTTGGGGTCATTGCATCGCTTTATCCGCTTTGTAAAAAATTTGACTCCTATAAAATGAACCACAAAGAGAAGTGGTGGCTTAGCTATCTGTGAAAACAAAGAAAATAATTTAAAAATTCGTATCTTAGGTAGTATGAATTTTTAAAATTAAGGTTATGAAAAAATTACTCACTATTTTTTATTTATCCGGGGTATTGGCGATCAACAGCTATGCTGCAGGCAGCGAGCTGATCAATTTGGGATTGGTATCCCAGCTGGTTGAGATCAAATACAATTCAGAAGCGTATTTTTCAAAAATTTCGACCGATGCGGCTTGTACAAAGTTGAAGAAAGACTCAGCACTTGCAAATTATAATGGAATAAGGGTCCGAATTGACAGGATCATTTACCAGCTTTCTGCAGATATGCGATTGAGCAATTCGGTAAAAACCTATAAAAAGTTAAATAAGTACTTTAAGGCACATGACTTAGGGGAAGCCGAGGGTGAGAAAAGGTTTATCGAGCCTTATGTATTGGCATGTAAGGATTTATACCTCTCCTATAAAAAACAGGTGAATCCTGATCAGACGGGCTTGACAAAAGGGTTAATTACACCGGCTATTGTCCTTTCCATAATTGATACCGGGTGGACAATCACCAAAAACATCAGGGATATGCAAGGGAAAAAGGTGGATGGGGTAATCGAGCTTTTAAACAACTTGCGTTTGAATTCACCAGCTGAACTGGTAAAAATCAAATAATGGCAGCAGTGTAAGCCTCTATGATCAGAGAAATCAATTCTCTAAGAATAGAGGAACCTTTTTATTTTTTGGGTAGGAGTCCTTTCAAACGGTTCGGGTTGAACCAGTACAAGCTGCACCTGTGAAAATTTGTTGACGTGCGAATTGACGTAAACCTGAAGCTCTCCGAGCAATTCATCAAGTTTTTCATTATATAACTCAGCCTGGTCCCGGAATGCCTGAAACTTCGATTCGAGTTCTTCCATATTGAGTAAAACAAGCGCAACAAGTTTTCCTTTTCGTTCAATGACCAGTGATTCCACAACATGCCTGAAATTATTGATCACCGATTCGATCTCTTCAGGATAGATATTTTCTCCCGAAGCACTCACAATCAAATTTTTTAATCTCCCTTTGAAAGCCAGGTATCCTTTTTTGTCAATAAATCCCAGATCACCTGTTTTAAACCATCCATCAGGGGTGAGTACCTCTTTGGTCAATTCCGGCTCTTTAAAATACCCTTTCATCACATTGTCCCCTTTGATCCAGATCTCCCCCTGTCCCGATACCGGATTAGGCTGGTGGATCTTTAGTGTTACTCCCGGCATGGCCGGTCCAATGGTTTGCAACCGTGACGCCTCAGGTGAGGTACCTGCGATAAGTGGTGCTGTTTCGGTTAATCCATAGCCGATAGAGTAGGGAAACTTCGCTTGTCGCAGAAATTGCTCAACCTTTCCATCCAGTTTAGCTCCCCGATTCCAAAGAAATAGAGTTCGCCTCCAAAGGTCTTCATCAGCTTTTTCCCGGCAAGACGGTTCAGCAGAAATCTGAATGGCTTTAACCGATAGACGGTTTTAATAATCAGGTTTTTGCCGAAAATTGGTGCAATCTGTTTCTTATAAATCTTTTCGATGATCAGCGGAACAGAGAGGATTACAGTTGGTTTTACGGTTTGCAGAGCCGGAATAAGCACGGCAGGGGTGGGTAATTTTCTGAGATAATGGACCGATGCTCCATACATTACGGGCAATATCAGCCCGAGGGTATTTTCATAGGAATGAGAAAGCGGCAGCAACGACAGAAACCGATCGTTTACGGAGACCTTCTGGATCAACCCTCCATGTTCGGCATCCCACATAATATTTTTATGGGTAAGCATCACCCCTTTTGATTTTCCGGTTGTTCCGGAGGTATAGATAATTGATGCCAGATCATCTTCATCAACCGGAATAGAGGTGAACTTTTCCGGTTTTGTACTCCATTTAATTGTGGCGGGGCCGGAAATTATTTCAAAGGTTTCAATCCGGATAATCAGGATGGAGGAAGCGCCAATGAACCGTTCAATTTTAGAGAGGAGGCTCTCTGAAACAAAAACCACCTTTGATTCAGAGTGGAAAATAATATTGGAAATCTCAACCGGGGAGAAATCGGGAAGGATGGGGACGGCTACTGCACCACAGGTAATTGATGCAAAAAAAGCGACTGCCCAGTTAGGCATATTCGTACTCAGTATGCCCACCTTATCCCCTTTGACGATGCAAGCAGTTCTCAATTGAGCTGCCAAAAAGTTAATCTCCTGCTCCAGCCTGGCGTAGGTACGATTTTCCTCTCCTGCAAATACGAGTGACTGCCTGGCTCCGAATTTGACGAAACTATTCCTGAGCATCCCGGGGATGGTATATTCGTTCAGTTCTCCCATAACTGTAAATAAAGCTAAACACAAAGATACTCTTTCCTTCCCGTTTAGCCTCTAAAAATAGTAAGAGCTGTTCATGTTATTCAGCAGCCTGTAAAAGATCAGAGATGCACATGTCGCCTAATTACATCCATCTGTTTCCAATTAACGTACAGCTCTTCAATTGCTCATGAGACCCTCATCTGCCACAGCTTGCAAAAGAAGATGTATAAATCAATGAGGATTCCATTCGTATCAAAAATCTAAATATTAACAAGATAAATTAAATTTATGCTAATGAAATAGCCATGGTTGAGAAGTCACAAACCGAAAATGAAAATATCACCATGGCTATTAGCTTCGCTGATCTTCGATTCCATACCTCAATTTTTACAGCATAATTTTTTTTAATATTCCGGAATGACAAGTTTGTCCGTTAAAATTTGGCTTAAAATCTTATTTTTGCATATTCAAGAATAACATTTACCAACGTAGCCGGGATTATTGATTATCTGTATATCAGGTTCATTTAATTCTAATTAGTAATCAACCCGCAATAATTGATTTTAGAACCTGTAAATTATGTATGTTCCGGATAAAACGTATGAAGAACTCATCAATCGGGTGAAAGAATTGGAGCAATTGAATCAGCTCTTAAAGGAATCTCACGAGAAGGAGATCAACGAACTTAACCAGACAGAAGAAAAGCTCCGAAAATCAAATGAACAATTAGAGGCTTCACTCAATGAACTGCCCGTCATGTTATTTGAACTGGACAGCGACGGACGCATATGTGATTTTTACGCACCACATGTTGAATTGCTCTATCTTCAGCCGGAAAAGTTCCTGGGCAAAACGGTCAATGAGATCTTCCCTGATGAAGTTGGTTTGGTGATTAATGCGGCCCTCTCTGAGGCAGCTAAAACTGGCCGGCATAAAGGGGGTTGTTATTCTTTGCAAACTCCAGCAGGACTCAATTGGTTTGAACTGTCCATATCGACCAAGGTGGTACCCTATACCCGGCAAACACATTTCCTCGTGTTGGTTAATGAGATCACAGGGCAAAAGCAGACTGCAGATACCATGAAAACCACACTATCCCTGCTGGATGCATCATTGGATTTAACGGATGACGGACTCCTGGTCGTTGACCGTAAGGGTGTAATAGTCAGATGGAACCACAAATTTGCTAAGATGTGGCGCATATCGGAAGAGTTCCTCTCGTGCAAAGACGACGCGTTGGTTATTCAATTTATTCTTTCACAATTGAGCGATGCTTCACAATTTATTGAAAAGGTCAATTATTTGTATTCCCATCCGGATGAATCGAGTTTTGATCAAATTCAGTTTTTGGATGGACGCGTTTTCGAACGTTATTCCCAACCCCAAAAAGTCGGAATCAGTATTGTCGGCAGGGTATGGTCGTTCAGGGATATTACCGGGCGCATAATTGCCGAGGCAGAATCGCGGAAACTCTCTTTTGCTGTCGAACAGAATCCTTCAACGATTGTTATCACAAATGTCAGAGGGGAAATAGAATATGTCAATCCTAAATTTGCCGAGTTGACAGGTTACACCATTCTTGAAGCTAAAGGGAAAAATCCCCGGATTTTAAAATCTGGGGTGACTACCGATGAACAGTACAAAATATTGTGGAACACCATTTCATCGGGCAGGGTATGGGAAGGCGAATTCTGCAACAAGAAGAAAAACGGTGAGCTTTACTGGGAATCTGCCAAAATCTCACCCATAATGGATGAATCAGGTCGTATTTCCCATTATGTGGCGGTAAAGGAAAACATTACTCAACGGAGGCAGATTGAAGAATCATTACGCAAGAGTGAAGCTCTTAATAAATCAATCATCGAAAATGAGCCGGAGTGTGTAAAAATACTTGCTCCGGATGGTACTTTAACCTATATGAATAGTGCAGGGCTCAGGATGATCGAAGCCGATTCGCTGGACCAGGTACTGGGGAAATCCATTTATCACCTCATCGTGGCGGAAAGCAGGAACGCTTTCATTGCCCTGACAGAGAACGTATTCAAAGGCAAATCAGGTAAACTTGTTTTTGAAATTATAGGATTGCGGGGTACTCACCGCTGGCTTGAAACTTCAGTGGTTCCAATGCCTGACATGGAGGGAAATGTTGAATCGCTATTGGGAATAACCCGCGACATTACCGGTTTCAGGCAGGCTGAATTAAAAATACACAAGCAAAATCATGAATTGATTAAGGTCAATGCTGAGAAAGACAAATTCTTCTCCATCATTGCCCATGATTTGCGCAGTCCGTTTAATGGATTTTTAGGGTTGACCGAAATCATGGCCAAGGAGTTGCCCCAGATGACGATGGATGAGATTCAGGAACTTTCTGTGATCCTTCACAATTCTGCCCGCAATCTTTATAACCTGCTGGGAAATTTGCTGGAATGGTCACTGATTAAAAGAGGGGTGGTCACCTATTTCCCTTCAGTAATTTCGTTGGCAACCGAGATACCGGACTGTCTGAACCTGACTTTGGAAGCT
>Ga0364894_10532_pt1 | contig 14022 bp, 15 predicted proteins | sample ExccelJu500001D4_FD_206942 | JGI IMG/M metagenome (GOLD analysis project Ga0364894, IMG submission 206942) | Enriched cells from Trout Bog Lake Hypolimnion, Wisconsin, USA - BchlTB.July16.5000.01.D4 | ecosystem: Environmental > Aquatic > Freshwater > Lake > Hypolimnion/Profundal zone | place: USA...
GTTTTGAGCTATGCCTCCCTTTTTGGTGACTACTCAATTAAGGGTATTTTTTTAATTTTTTTAATAGATGGGGAGAGCGTAATGAGCAATAGTATAGAAATAAGAATGCATGAAATGTATCAGCGCGACTGCTTAATGGCTTGGTTTGATGTTGCTTTGCTATGGGCTGCAGTAATTTTTGTATTAATCGCCATTCTTGGCATCGTGCAAGACTCTAATATTCGTCTTGTTCTCTATATGGCGAGCTTTATGCTGATGCTTTTCAACACAGCATCCGTATTTGCTATGACAAAACATTTTAAAGAAGACAAGGATTTCATCTACGGTTTAGATATCAAGCATTTTGATGCTAATCGTGCCACTAAAATTAAGCACTAGGAGAATACTATGAAAAAAAACTACATCCCGCCTAAACAAGGTTTTTTTGGACAAATTTTCGATACTTTACTGGTGCTAGTATTGGTGTTCGCCAGCTTAATGTTGCCCTTGATGTTTAAGGCTGCTGAAAAAGCTAATGACGCCGCTGCCAGTGCTGCTATTGCGGTTAAATCGACATGGGAGTCATTAGGTCAAAATGCAATACAGCAGGCCCAATGGATCAAGCTTGGCTATTTTTGGCCTCTATTTTCTCCAGATTTCCGCCTAGCTCGGAATGACTCGATACCTTAATCTATTCCTACCCGAATGCATTTTGCCTATACAATCAAGTAGGGGCTAGGTAAAATGGCATGAGAGTGTTTTCGCATAGCCTACTTCATGTTGAATTAGGCGCCATATTTACTATGCATTGGGAAATAGCATGCTGTTAATGATAGATAACTACGATTCATTCACCTATAACTTGGTCCAGTATTTGGCTGAGTTAGGTCAAGAAGTGCAGGTGTATCGTAATGATGAGATTGATTTAGCTAAAGTTGCTGCCCTAAAACCTACGCATATTGTCATATCACCTGGTCCATGCACCCCAAACGAGGCCGGCATTAGCGTGCCTTTAATTAAAGAGTTTGCTGGAAAAATTCCTTTGCTGGGGGTATGCCTTGGTCATCAGAGTATAGGCCAGGCCTTTGGTGGGAATATTGTGCATGCCAAGCAACTGATGCATGGCAAAACGTCCTTAATTCATCATCATAATTTCGGTGTTTTCAGAGATTTGCCGAATCCATTTACTGCGACTCGCTATCATTCATTAGTGATTGAAAAAGATACCTTGCCGGATTGTTTGGAAATTACAGCTTGGACTGATGATGGTGAAATTATGGGAGTGCGCCATAGAACTTTGCGTGTTGAAGGCGTGCAGTTTCACCCAGAATCGATACTGACCGAACATGGACATGCCTTGTTAAATAATTTCTTGAAAGAGTAATCGGGTGTCGTATTCACAACTCCTTAATCAAGTGGTCAATGGCGATGATTTAAGCCATGATTCTATGTTGAGCATCATGCACCAGGTCATGGCCGGCGAGTTAACCCAAGCTCAAATTGCAGCTTTGCTCGTGGCACTGCGAATTAAAGGTGAAACGGTGGATGAGATTTCTGCCGCTGCGACTGTGATGCGTGAGCTGTCAGCCAAAGTCCATATTACCGATCGAAGCCACCTAATAGATACCTGTGGTACCGGTGGTGATGGCATTCAAACTTTTAATGTGTCGACCGCCTGTGCGTTTGTGGCAGCCGCGGCAGGGGCAAAGGTCGCTAAACACGGTGGCCGATCAGTGTCATCTAGCTGTGGAAGTGCCGACGTTCTTGAAGCCTTAGGGGTCAATGTTCAACAAACTGCGGCGCAGGTAGCGCATTGCGTTGATAAGATAGGGTTAGGTTTCATGTTCGCGCCTAATCATCATAGTGCGATGAAGCATTCTGCATCGGTACGTCGTGAGCTAGGTGTGCGAACCCTATTTAATTTACTTGGTCCTCTGACTAATCCAGCAAATGCCAATCGACAACTACTGGGTGTGTTCTCCTCCGCCTTAACGGGTAAGTTAGCCCATGTATTGCAGCAGCTTGGCAGTGAGCATGTGATGGTCGTGTGTGGTGCTGATGGGATGGATGAGCTTTCATTTTCTGGGGATAGCTTTGTAGCTGAACTTAAAAATAATGAGATCAAAGAGTACATCATCAACCCACAACAATTTGGTTTGGAGCTACATGCACTGTCTACTATTCAGGTAAGAAACGCTGAGGAATCTAAGGCGATGTTGCTGGGTGTGTTAACAGGCAAAATGGGGCCAGCAAGAGACATCGTTTTACTGAATGCAGGGGCTGCTATATACGTGGCTGACTTGGCCCCTGATTTAGCGCAGGGTATTACCATCGCGGCCAGCATGCTAGATAGCGGCAATGCGCTTCAAAAGTTAAATCAGTTAATCACAATGACTAACGCATGAGCGCCACATTAAAGATGTTAGCTAATGTTTTAATAATGCTGTTGGCGTAGCGCACATAATATCAATTACTTATAGACCAAAAATCATGTCAGATATACTTAATAAAATTATTGCCACTAAGGTACAAGAAGTTGCGGCAGCAAAAATTATCAAGCCATTAGCGCAGATTAAGGCTGAAGCTGAAGCGGCAGTGATTAATAATCCAGTGCGTGATTTTATTGCTAGCATACGTCTAAAAATAGCCCAAAATCAATCAGCGGTGATCGCTGAAATTAAAAAGGCTAGCCCATCAAAAGGTGTGATTCGCGCTGATTTTAAACCAGAAGAAATTGCACAGAGCTACGCTGCTGGAGGCGCTGCATGTTTGTCAGTGCTCACTGACATCGAGTATTTTCAGGGTTCAGTCGAATACCTGAAACAAGCCCGTGCTGCCTGTAGCCTCCCAGTGTTGCGTAAAGATTTTATGATTGACGTTTATCAAGTCTATGAAGCGCGTGCCATGGGTGCAGATTGTATTTTGCTGATTGCGGCCGCCATTGATCTTCCGAAGATGCGTGAGCTGGAGCAAGTGGCCCATAGTTTGGGAATGGCCGTATTGGTGGAAGTGCATAACGGTGAAGAGCTGGATTTAGCCCTACAATTAAATACGTCTTTGCTGGGCATTAATAACCGTAATCTACGTACCTTTGAGGTGACGCTGGAAACTACCTTGCAATTACTGGCACGTATCCCACCCCATAAAATCGTCGTGACTGAATCGGGTATTTTTAGTGTGCAAGATGTGGCGCTGATGCGTCAAAATAATGTACATACATTTTTGGTCGGCGAGGCGTTTATGCGTCAAGCTGAGCCGGGTGTTGAATTAGCAAAAGTCTTTGCTTAAGACTTAAGAAAAAATAAGGAATTGATCATGAGCTATCCCTACAACCGCCCACGTCGTATGCGTAAAGATGAATTTACACGTCGATTAATGCGTGAAAATGTGCTGACCTGTAATGATTTAATCTACCCAGTATTTGTGTTGGATGGCTTCAATCGCTTAGAAGAAGTCGCTTCTATGCCTGGCGTTAAACGTCAAAGTATTGATCTGTTGTTAAAAACGGCCGCCGAGTGCGTGGTGCTTGGTATTCCAGCTGTCGCTTTATTTCCAGTGGTTGATGCTCAATTTAAAAGCCTAGACGCAGCAGAAGCTTATAACCCTGATGGGCTAGTGCAACGTGCAGTGGTTGCATTGAAAGCGGCTTTTCCAGAGTTGTGTGTGATTACGGATGTGGCTTTGGATCCCTATACTATCCATGGCCAAGATGGCCTCATTGACGATACTGGTTATGTGCTTAATGATGAAACCATCGAAGTGTTGGTGAAACAAGCGGTTTCTCACGCTAATGCAGGAGCTGATATCGTGGCGCCCTCAGATATGATGGATGGCCGTATCGGTCAAATCCGAGAGGCTCTAGAAAGTACACGAAATATTCATACTAAAATTTTAGCTTATTCCGCTAAGTACGCTTCAGCATTTTATGGCCCATTTCGTGACGCGGTAGGCTCGGCGGCCAATCTAGGTAAGGGAAATAAATATACTTACCAAATGGACCCCGCCAACAGTGATGAAGCGCTGCAAGAAGTAGCGCAGGACATTGACGAGGGTGCTGATATGGTGATGGTCAAACCGGGCATGCCCTATTTGGATATCGTCCGTCGGGTAAAAGATAAATTCGGCGTGCCGACTTTTGCTTATCAGGTCAGCGGTGAATATGCCATGCTCAAAGCAGCGGCACAAAATGGCTGGTTAGATGAAGAGGCCAGCGTTATGGAAAGTTTATTGGCTTTTAAGCGTGCTGGCGCTGACGCTATTTTGACTTACTACGCGATGGATGCTGCACGTTGGCTACGTAGTACTTAAATCATTACTTTAGTAAGGCAATTAAGCCGTTAATATCCAGACGCTCCAGCGGGTTTTCATCGGTAGGGCGTCGGTTCGCCACCCTGATATCATCTACCATAAAAATACTTAAGTGAATTAAACCGCTATCCGTTTCCAGGGTAAGCTTAGGTACTGTTTTGCGATGATCACCCTTCTTATCGCGCTTAGTGTCTTGCGCCACCCGGTAAGATTTTTCACCCGTTTCAAAGGGAATTTGCTGATTATGCAAAAACATTTCCACGTCTTTAGCGCTATCTGTAAATAGGTGGATATGTGTTTCAGCCAGCAATCCCGCCGTGCCATCTAACACTGCGCCGGTTAAATAGGGATTAAATTTTTCCAGTAACTGCATTGTGAATAAGGATTTTTTTCGTAGTTCAAGTAAGTTAGCTTGCTGTGTTTCGCCTAGAAATAGCGCATTGTGAAGTTTTAGTGCTGCTTCAACTTCGGCATTAGATGGTAGCGTGCTATTTTCACCCGCCCCTAATTGCCGACCCGCTTTTTTTTTGGCATACGCGAAATCGGAAATCCCCTCCTCCGCCATCATACGGGCTGCGACTTGGGCAATCATGCTTCGTATCTGTTGTGAATTATCTTTAGCCATCACTTATTCATTACCATGTCGCACACATTGAACGTGCTGCTTGGATTTTCGGGTACTAATCTAAGGTTTAACGGGTTGTAATATGTGCTGTGCTTGACCAAGCAACGAATCTGTTACGCTAGTCTCATTGCCAGGCTGCTGCCCAGCAACCTCAGATGGTGGTGTTTCATGATAGAAATACTCATAGACTGAATTTTCATCATTATCAGAGCGCAAGCCTGTTGTTCGATTAATTTTAATGGCCATGACGCCGTCGGGTATCGGCATCTCAACCACAGGCTCGCTACGAAGTGCGGTCGCCATATATTTCATCCAGATAGGCAGTGCCGCGGCAGCACCTGTTTCATTCCGCCCTAAGGTTTGTGGCTTATCAAATCCTATCCAAGCCACTGCCACTTGTTTCGGCGTATAACCGTTAAACCAAGCATCAATATGGTCGTTGGTCGTGCCAGTTTTACCTGCTAAATCAGAGCGTCCAAGTTCCAGCGCGCGGGTAGCAGTCCCTCGCCGCACAACCTCTTGTAACATAGAGTTCATGATAAAGGCATTACGAGCATCGATGACACGAGGCGCGTCAGTGCCAGCAACGATGGGCTTGGTTTGTGACAGGACTTTACCGTCCTTATCAACAATTTTGGCGATTAAATTAGGTTGTATTAAATAACCGCCATTGGCGAACACTGCATAAGCGGTGGCCATTTTCCATGGGGTAGTCGAACCTGCCCCAAGTGCCATGGTTAAATAAGGGGGATGGTCTTTAGCTTCAAAACCAAAGCGAGTAATGTAGTCTTGTGCATAGCTTACCCCGATGGATTGCAGCACGCGAATGGCCACTAAATTCACTGAGTGAGCCAAGGCTTGCCTTAGGCTAATGGGCCCTTCAAACGTATTTTCATAGTTCTGTGGTGACCACTCCTTGCTGCCCGTTTGTGCTGCAGTGAGATTGAGTGGCGCATCTTCAACAATACTTGCTGGCGTATATCCTTTTTCTAAAGCGGCTGAGTAGATAAACGGCTTAAAGCCTGACCCAGGTTGACGCCAAGCTTGAGTCACATGGTTGAATTTATTGCGATTAAAATCAAAACCACCGACTAGGGCCCGTACGGCACCATTTTCAGGATCAAGCGCAACCAAGGCAGCTTCAACCTGGGGCAGCTGCACAATGCGCCAGCTATCATTTTGTTTTAATACGCGAATCAGAGCCCCTATTTTTAATGTACGTTTGGCGGGGTCTTTTTCATACAGGGCTTTCTGTGCGAATTGAAGACCGTCGCCAACGATTTCAATTTCCTCACCACTTCTAACTAGTGCTCGCACTGCTTTGGGTGTTATTTTAGTAATTACAGCTGGCATAAAACCATTAAATTCTTCAGTTTCATCCAACACATTTTCGATCGTAGTCTTCTGATCAGAGTCGTCTAGCCCCGCAATATTCAAAAGCTTTTCTGGGCCGCGATAGCCGTGGCGTATATCGTAGTCGAGAACACCTTGTCTGATAGCGGCATTCGCAGCCTCTTGATTGGCTTTGCGTATGGTGGTGTATACCTTGATGCCGCTGTTATAAATTGCCTCTTGATACTTATCAAAGAGGTTTGCACGCACAATTTCGGCTACATAGTCAGCCGCCAAGTCTCGTGATTGTTTTGAATCCTTAAAATGCAACGTTTGTTTTAATGCGGTTTGATAGGCCTTGTCTTCGATAAATCCATAGAGGTACATGTCATGCAGTACTTGTTTTTGTCGTGTGATTGCACGCTTAGGATTTACAAATGGATTGTAAGCAGATGGTGCCTTTGGCAACCCTGCCAGTACTGCAGTTTCAGCAAGGGTTAGTTTGTCGAGAGGCTTGCCGTAATAGACCTGTGCAGCAGCAGCGAACCCATAAGCGCGCTGACCAAGATAAATTTGGTTTATATAGAGTTCAAGAATTTTTTCTTTGCTGAGGCTATGCTCTATTTTAATAGCGAGTAAGGCTTCATTAATTTTGCGTTTGAAATTACGGTCGCTTGATAAAAAGAAATTACGTGCCACTTGCATGGTGATCGTGCTGGCACCTTCTTTTGCACCTCCAAGAAGATTGGTGACTGCGGCGCGCATTACACCTTGTAAATCAACACCATTATGTTGGTAGAAACGGCGGTCTTCAATAGCAATCACCGCGTTCTTCATGTTTTTCGGCACATTCTCAATTTTGACGTAGGCGCGATGCTCTTCACCAAACTCGCTAATTAAATAACCATCTTCTGAATAAACCCGTAATGGTAGTTTAGGGTTGTAGTCCGTTAAGGTGTCGAGTGAGGGTAGCGTAGGGTAAATCAGCACAGTAGCAATACACACCAAAGCCACAACAGATAGAGTGCCCACAGTGATTGCCAGTAATAGGTAATGCCACCATTTAGTTGGATTCATGGAAATATGATTTCGCTATTGATAATGAGTTTGAAACATTATAAATTGGTATGGGTGTGTATGCGAAAAAACCATGAAATAAAACCAGAGAATTGATTTTTTTCGCCCTGTAAAATGACGGATTGATATTACTTAACCGTTCCTTCTGTGCAGAATGACCTATTCTGAGGGATTAAAATAGGCAAAATCTGACAACGTGATGAGAATGTCATAAAATGTCTAAGAGGAGAATGATGAGCTTTGCATGAGCTAACCTTTAAGTAAATAAAACTTAAAGCTAGGCTAAATGCATTGCGCATTAAAAAATTAAGGTAAATATAATTGAACAATATCTATTTTATCGGCCTAATGGGCGCTGGAAAAACTACGATTGGCCGTTTACTTGCCAAGCAAATGGGACTGAATTTTTATGATTCCGATTTTGAAATCGAACGTAAAACGGGCGTTAAAATTCCATTAATCTTTGAGCTGGAAGGCGAAGAAGGTTTCCGTAAGCGTGAAGCGGCTATTATTGAAGAGTTGAGCCAATTGCACCCAATTGTCATGGCTACCGGTGGTGGCGCTGTGTTACTGGCAGATAATCAACGCTTCCTTAAGGGCAATGGCAAAGTGATTTACCTGCGTGCTAGTGTCAATGACTTGTGGCATCGCACCCGCAATGATAAAACACGCCCATTATTACAAGGCGGTAATCTGCGACAAAAGCTAGAGGAGTTGCACCATGAGCGTGATCCTATTTATACCAAGCTGGCAGATTTTATTGTAGATACAGGGGTGCAGTCAGCGGCTGAAATTACCAATGAAATTGAGCATCTGCTCAATCAACAAAATCTAGCGGCCAACTGTGCGTCAGCCAATCCACCACAACAATCAAACGCGTCTTAAATATGAAAACACTTAAAGTAGAGCTCGCTGGTAGAAGTTACCCCATTCATATCGGCCGCAATTTGCTGTCTGACGCAAGTTTAATTTTGCCTTACCTTAAACGCAAGCAGGTTGCCGTGGTGACTAACACCACAGTGGCCCCTCTTTATTTAGAGCAGTTGACTCGCGGTTTAGAGGCAGCTGGCGTCAAGGTGCTATCCATTATTTTGCCCGATGGTGAAGCGTATAAGAACACGCAAACGTTGAATACTATTTATGATGCGTTGTTAGAGAATCGTTGTGAACGCAGTACTACCCTAATTGCGTTGGGCGGCGGTGTGATTGGTGATCTAACTGGGTATGCAGCTGCAACCTATTTGCGTGGTGTTCCTTTTATTCAAATCCCGACTACGTTGCTGTCGCAGGTGGATTCTTCAGTGGGCGGAAAAACAGGCATCAATCACCCGTTAGGTAAAAATATGATTGGGGCTTTTTATCAGCCTCAGTTAGTGTTGGCTGACATCGATACATTAAAGACTTTACCCCCACGAGAGTTTTCAGCGGGCATGGCTGAAGTGATTAAATACGGGTTAATGCGCGACACTAAATTCTTTGATTGGCTAGAACACAATCTTGCGTCCCTTATGGTACAGGATGAAGAAGCTTTAAGTTACGCCATTTACCGTTCCTGCCAAAATAAGGCGGAACTGGTGGCGCTAGACGAACGCGAGCAAGGGGATCGCGCCCTCCTGAATTTAGGCCACACCTTCGGTCATGCTATTGAGAACGCGATGGGTTATGGGGTTTGGTTGCATGGTGAGGCAGTAGCGGCTGGCACTATATTAGCCGCAGACCTATCCAGACGATTGGGCTGGTTGACTGCAACCGACTCAGCACGGGTTGCCGCCATTCTGCAAGCCGCTAATCTACCTATTGTCGCACCCAATCTAGGCGTGGAGCGTTACCTCGATTTAATGGGTCACGATAAGAAGGTCGAAGACGGAAAAATTAGATTAGTGTTGCAGCAAGGCATCGGCAAAGCGGTGATCAGTAGTGATTACGCAGCCGATCAATTAAGAGATACCTTACTCACTACTTGTGATTAAAAACCTTGCCTATCTAAAGATTCCGATAGACTGCACCTTACGATCAATTTAAGAATAAGCATTTTCCTGACTATGAAACCACTTGCTCTCTACGCTGCTCACCCCGATCAATCGTTCGGACGTCAATTTGACGAGCCGCCCTCTAGTACACGTAATGCTTTTCAGCGTGATCGTGACCGCATCGTCCACTCTACGGCATTTCGCCGCTTAGAATATAAAACGCAGGTATTTGTGAATCATGAGGGTGATCTATTTCGCACTCGTTTAACCCATAGCTTGGAAGTGGCCCAGTTAGCAAGAGGTATTGCACGCACCCTGCAATTACATGAAGACCTTACCGAAGCCATTGCGTTGGCCCATGATCTTGGACATACGCCTTTCGGCCATGCTGGGCAGGATGCGCTAAATGCTTGTATGCGCGACTTTGGCGGGTTCGAACATAATCTTCAGTCGCTGCGTGTGGTTGAAAGGTTAGAGTTGCGTTATGCGGAATTTGACGGCTTAAACCTAAGCTTTGAAGTACGTGAAGGCATTCTTAAGCACTGTTCGATTAAAAATGCCAAATTGCTAGGTGAGGTTGGTCACCGCTTTTTAGATAAAACGCAGCCAAGCTTAGAAGCACAGTTGACTAACTACGCAGATGAGATTGCCTACAATAATCACGATATTGATGATGGCCTGCGTTCAGGCTTAATTACTATTGATCAATTATCTCAAGTGGAGTTGTTCGCACAAAACCTAGGTATTGTTAAAAGTAAATATCCCAAGCTTGAGCAGAAGCGACTGATACATGAAACAGTGCGGCGCATGATTAATACGCTAGTGGTCGATTTATGTACCTATAGCGCAAACAATATAAAGCAGCATCAACCGACAAGTATTGCAGAGATTCGTCAACTACCAGAGTTGGTAGGCTTTAGTGGTGACATTGCCAAGCAAAACCAAGAGCTTAAGCAATTTTTACGTAAAAATCTTTATCACCATTACAAAGTTAATCGCATGAGTAATAAGGCTTCTCGCATCGTGCATGAATTATTCTCAGCCTTTTATGACAATATAGGTTTGCTTCCCGATGAGTTTCAAGCTTATGCGGAAATCGATAAAGCGCGGGCCGTGGCTGACTACATTGCGGGCATGACCGATCGCTTTGCTATCCGTGAGCATCGTAAGTTATTTACTGTGGAAGAAAATTTGTAAGCGCTTTTAAGGTAAGAAACGTGATGTTAAGTCTTGAACCTGGCTATGCAACAGCCACTAAAGCTAGGCAATAGTCCAATCAAAGATTGAATGTTGCAAAATTACAACAAATGTAATTAATTGTGACAAAAATACCAAATAATAGTTGTTTAGCTGAAATCGTTTCGGCATACTACCCACATCTTCTTGATGAAATCATTCATTAAGGAAGTTGCAAAAATGCTTCATCTAACTATTTGTTAGTAATGACAAAGTCAAGGTGAGGTAATTTAGAAACAAAAATAGCAATTCAAACTTTGGAGATTTATATGAATAATCAAATTAAATTAGCAGTGGCAGCAGCTTTATTAGCAGCAGCTTCAAGCGCAAACGCTGGTATTTCAATTCCAGCTGGTGATTGGACTTTAGACATCGGTGGTGTTGTAAACGCGTTTTACACATCAACAAAAACATCAGGTTCACCTGCATCTTCTAACATTGGTACTGGCTTATTGCCAAACGTATTGGCTGTTTCAGGTACAACACGTCAAAATGACTTAGACGTTACTTTCGTTATTGCTTTAGATCCAGGTGGCTATTCTAACCATTCATTATCTGGTGGTTCTGCTGCTGAAAACCGTCAAGCATTTTTCACTTTCGGTGATAAATCATGGGGTACTGTAAAGATTGGTAAAGATTTAGGTATTTTTGCTTCAGATGCAATCTTAAATGACATGACATTATTGGGCGTAGGTAATGGCGCTCCTGGTCAGGCTGGTAATGGCGGTGGTACTGTTGGTGCTGGTACAACAACTCTAGGTGGTATCGGTGCTGGTTACTTGTACGCTGACTGGAAAGAGCAAATTTCTTATACGACACCAAACATGAATGGTTTCCAAGCAACTGGTGGTATTACTCAAGCTTGGAATGAAACTGGTGCTACAGATTTATTGACTGCTACTCCTACTGCTATTGCTTCAGGCTCTTCAGCTAGCACTGGTGGTTCACAACCAGCATTCGAAGGTAAAGCTTCTTATGACTTCGCTGCTGATGCTGTAAAAGGTAAAGTATGGGTTTCTGGTTATACACAAAAGATTCAAAATGCTATTAACTCTTCTAGCGCTAATGTAGGTAGCCCAACAGCAACTGTAGGTGATATCGGTGTTAATCTTAACGCAGCTGGTTTCGGTGTAACTGCTTACTACTACAGTGGTACTGGTGTTGGTGCAGCTGGTCTATTAGACGCTGGTTTATCTGCAGATGGTTCAAAACGTGATTCAAACGGTGGCTACGTTCAAGGTACTTATGTTCTTCCAACAGCAACTAAAATTGGTTTAGCATGGGGCGAAAGCAAACTTGATGCAGGTACTGGTGACGGTGCATTCACAGGTTACAAGAACGAGCGTTGGACAGTTGGTGCTTACCACCCACTTACAAAACACGTAAACTTAGTAGCTGAATACAACAATGATAAAGTAACAACTAACGGTACAACCTTAAAAACTGATACAGTTTCTTTAGGCGGTATCTTATTCTTCTAGTCTGACGCAGGGTTTACCCTGCTTTAGTTAGATTAATACTTAAAAACGGCATCTTAGGGTGCCGTTTTTTTATCCATACAATATGAGGTAATACAATGAAATTACTAATGATGGCTTTAGTTTTGCTATTAAGTGGATGTGCGCAGTTAATGAATGGTCAGCAGGCTCCAGTTATAATAAAAGATGCGAACCAACATATTATGTACACGACTTGTAATGGGGCAGCTGAAGGCTGGGATACATGTGCCACTAAGGCAACAAAGACTTGTACTAATGGCTACACAGTAATAGAGAAAACAGAGAATGCCCAGGGTGGCTTTCGTAGTATGACTTTTCAATGTAAGAAATAGTATTGTTTAGAACAGTCCACTTAACTTACAGATTAAGGCAATCTTGCTTTAGTCAAAGCCTGTTGTGCTTTTTGTACTCGTTCTGTTGCCTTAGCTTGTTGTTGCCGTTCACGTTCAGCACTTAATGCCGTCTTAGCCTTTGTTTGCTGCTGTTTTAACGCATTAATTCTGGCTTGTGGCGGTGTTAGTGGCTTGATGGGTTTTATTGTGGTGAATTCATGTATGCGCATAGTTGTATTTATGCGTGTTTTGGAATGTCGTTTGAAACGACATTGGTATACGAGTGTCCCATAAAAAATAGTGCGCAATTTTAAGCGCATACGGAGAACCATACCCCAGCTGATTACGCACTACGTTCTGCTAAAAACATACCTTTTATGGTTGTTTTGAGTGAATTATTAGTAGAAATAAAATGGGTGATGGCGGGACTGACAGGCATAGCTAAAATGGTAGACGTAAAAAAGCCCACCGATTAAAGTGGGCTTGAATGTCGTTTAAAACGACATTAGATAGACTTGCGTCGCGCAAACCTCGCCACATTGTAAGCGACATTTCGTACTGAGCCATTACAGGCAGCAATCACACTATGTAAATCAATGTCGTTTAAAACGACATTCATATCATTAGCTACTTGTTTGGCTAATGGCGATAACTGCGCTGGCTTTGCGGCATTCATTTCAACTAACACGCATCTGTCCATTAAACCTTTATCAAGTTGCGATATGTTATTGGTTGTCAGTACAAAGATTGCCCTGTGCGTATTAAGTGCTGACTTTAAACTTTGCTGTGCTTGCTTAGTTAGATTGTCTACTTCGTCCAATATAAAGTAATGTAGTCCGCTTGCGTTAAACGAACTAACTGCCATTTGCTTTTGTATGAGCGACATTACTTGTGGCCCTGTAAAGCCCTGTTGGCAAGCAATAAACTCTGCTGCCATTGCCAACTCTTCTGTTGTTTTACCAACTTCAATCGCGTTGGGTATTATCTTAGCCAGTGTTGTTTTGCCAGTGCCAAATGTCCCATACAGTAAGATGGCGCATTTACCGAAGAATGGAAACGGAATGTGCCCATCTACTATTTCTTTAATCCGTAATTGTGATTCTTCGCTACCGTACACAATGTCATTTATTGTTGCTGGTTCATAGTTGTTTGCGTTCATTTTATTGCTCCTATTCATATAAAAAAGGGGCAGCAGTGATTAGCTACTGCCTAATGTTGTTTAAGCTGCTTTTGGTTCAGCACCGTCAGCGTCATTAGCTGCTGCGCGCTCTTTACTCTCTTCTTCCGTGCTAGTTTTCTTCTGCGCATAAAGTGCTGTAAATGCCGCATTCACTGCTGCGCCACTTCGTAACACAGCACGTATCGCAAAACTGCCATCTGCTTGTTGCTGTGCTAGTAATACACAGTCTTCACCCACAAAGTCAGCATCAGCTAATAGCGATAATGCCTCTGTTTTAACTTCGGCTAACGTAGTTAAGCTGTCAAAACTTTGCTGAGCGATTACAGACTTTTGTTTAGCACTTACAAAAGTAGGGCTACGTGCTAATTTAATTTCTTGTACGCCACCGTTTTCTTCAATCCATTTAGCTAATGCTTTATAGGCAACATTAGATTTTTTAGCTTGACGCAGCACTAGCGAATAAGTGCTAATACGACGACGGTCA
>Ga0364894_10135_pt2 | contig 13850 bp, 16 predicted proteins | sample ExccelJu500001D4_FD_206942 | JGI IMG/M metagenome (GOLD analysis project Ga0364894, IMG submission 206942) | Enriched cells from Trout Bog Lake Hypolimnion, Wisconsin, USA - BchlTB.July16.5000.01.D4 | ecosystem: Environmental > Aquatic > Freshwater > Lake > Hypolimnion/Profundal zone | place: USA...
GTTCAAATTGAACCCCAGTTCCCAGCTGGTCCAAGTGTTTGGGAGTATTTTCTTAAAAAATACAATTTGAAGCCAGTCGCAAACCCGGCTGACCATGTATAGCAAGTTGTTATTGGACGTGTCAGCGGACGCATTGAACTGAATAACGTTTATTAAGGCAGAATCTGTTCCGGAATGTTCTGTTTTTTCGCTTTCCAGCGGTTTTCCGGGAAACTTAATAGTAAACCGCAATGTTTTGCTTTCAAATATTTGCCATTCAGCAGGTTCTATAAAAGAAAATAAAACAAGAGAACTTGCAAGTAGTAGCAATGTACACTTAAAGATATTTGCAGTAGCTTTTTTCATAATTTATTAAGGTTTATACCCCTTCATCTCCGCATAGTACGTGTGGAAATACGGTATCGTTTCTATGCCTTTGTAAAAATTAAACAGGTCGAATTTTTCGTTGGGGCTGTGCAGGTTGTCACTGTCAAGCCCAAAACCAAGAAAAACGGTTTTGCAATTAAGCACACTTTCAAACAAGGCGGTTATGGGTATGCTGCCTCCGCCGCGTACAGGTATGGGGGCCTTGCCAAAACTAGTTTCAATGGCTTTTGCCGCAGCCTTGTACTCAATGCTGTCTATTGGTGTTAAATATGGGTCGCCGCCGTGGTGGGCTGTGGCCTTTATATGTACGCTTGGCGGTGCAATGCTTAGTATATGGTCAATCAGCATTTTTTCCATTTTCGGGCTTTTTTGGTTGGGTACCAGCCTGCAGGATATTTTTGCAAATGCCTTGGAGGGAAGCACCGTTTTTGCACCTTCGCCGGTGTACCCGCCCCAAATGCCGTTTATTTCCAGCGTGGGGCGTATGCCGGTACGCTCGTTGGTGGTGTAACCCTTTTCGCCCCATAATTCATCCACGCCAAGGTCTGCCTTGTATTCCGCTTCATTGTATGGTGCTTTTGCCATGGCTGCCCTTTCTTCTGTTGTTGCTTCCACCACATCATTGTAAAAACCGGGTATGGTTATGTGGTTATTTTCATCGTGCAGGCTGGTTATCATGTGCGCCAGTATGGTAATGGGGTTGGCCACCGCACCGCCGTACACGCCACTGTGCAGGTCGCGGTTGGCACCGGTAACCTCAACCTCAATGTAGGTTAGGCCGCGCACACCCGTGTCAATGCTGGGGTTTTCCATGCTCAGCATGGATGTGTCGCTTATCAGCACTACATCTGCTTTCAGCAATTCCTTATGGTCTTCTAAAAAATGTTCCAGGTTTTTGCTGCCAATTTCTTCTTCACCTTCAATGATAAATTTAATGTTAACCGGCAAAGTGTTTGTTTGCACCATGGTTTCCAATGCCTTTACATGCATAAAAAACTGGCCTTTGTCGTCGCAGGCGCCGCGCGCAAATATCTTCCCGTCTTTAATTACCGGCTCAAAAGGGCCGCTGTGCCAAAGTTCCAATGGGTCGGGAGGCTGCACGTCGTAATGGCCATATACCAGCACGGTGGGTTTGGTTGGGTCAATTATTTTTTCGCCGTAAACCACGGGGTGGCCCGGTGTTTCAAACAATTCAGCCTTATCCAAGCCTGCTTTTAGCAGATAATCCTTTACTTCTTCCGCACAGCGTATCATGTCGGGCTTATGCTCGCTCCTGGCGCTAACGCTGGGTATGCGCAACAGGCCCAGCAGTTCCTCTAAAAAACGTTCTTTGTTCTGTGCCTGGTAATTTTTCCATGCTTCCATAACCGTAAATTATAATGATTTGAAATTATTAGTATCGTTTGTAGAAGCGAATGTAGGGAGATTGCCCGGTGATAGGAAATGATAGTAGTTATGTTACCTGTAAATTGACGATTTTTGGATGTAGGGATATCGGGATTTTATTGGAAAAATGTGTTCTACATAAAATCCCAAAATAACGGAATCAAGAAATCAGCAATTGGGAAGGTGACATTTTATAGTCGACCTGACAGTAGTTATATTTTCGACTTGGGTATTAAAATTTACATTTGCCGCGATAAACTAAGATGAACTATTAGAAAGCTTATAACCCCTAAACATGTACCAATTAAACAAGATACCTCTTTTTCAAGAATTAGAAGATTGTAACAATATACTGCTTGCCGGTGCCGGTGGCGGTTTTGATATTTTTAGCGGCATACCCCTGTATTTTAATTTAAGGCAGCAGGGAAAGAATGTAACTATTGCCAATTTATCATTTACTTGGTTAAACGAAACCACCTGTAAAGAGGTAACGCCTTACTGCTATAAAGTTACCAGCGGCGACATGGACAAGAGCGGGCGCAATTATTTTCCTGAAAAATATTTAACCACATGGCTTGGCATGCAGGGGGAGAAGGTTGATGTGTTTGCCTTTGGCCGATGCGGCGTGCAGCCATTGCGGCATGCCTATAAGTTTTTGATAGCCAACTACAATATTGATGCGGTTGTACTGGTTGACGGCGGCACAGACAGCCTGATGTTTGGGGACGAGGAAGAACTTGGCACACCATCCGAGGATATTTGCTCAATGGCTGCTGTTTACCGCACAGGTATAAAAAAGCAATTTATGGTAAACGTAGGGTTTGGTGTTGACCATTTTCACGGCGTGTCGCATTATTTGTTTTTGGAGAATGTGGCGGCTTTGGCCAAAGACGGAGGCTATTTGGGCCTTTTTCAAATGACCAAAGAAATGGACGAATGCCAAAAATATATTGCTGCGGTGGAGTACGTTAACGAGAGAATGAAGGATATGGAGAGCATCGTTTCCAACTCAATAGTAAGTGCATTGCAAGGGGAATACGGCAACTACCACAAAACAAACCGGGCTGCCGAAAGCGTACTTTGGATTAACCCCTTGATGACCATTTATTGGTGCTTTGACTTGCGGAGTGTGATAAAGAAAAACAAATACTACGAAGACATTAAATTAACCAAAACGATGGGGGAATTGAATACCCAGCTATCGAATTTTAGGCGGAATATGGATGGGTATAGGAAGAAACAGCAGATGCCAATATGATTTTGTAGTTGGAAGCGCACTTTTTTCTCGATCAATTAACACGCCATCGTGCCGTAGCTTTTAGGTATTCTTCGTGGGTAACGGTGTTTTTTTCATCTGGCTCAAGTATCAATTCCAATAATTCCGCTTTGTCATCAGGTGCAAGCACCTCCATCACATCTAATTCCCCGCTACTATTAAAACTTTCTATCTCTGCTTTCAATAAGGCCAGCGCTTGGTCGAGATGCAATGCTGTTACCATTTGTAAAACTTCTTCCTTTAGTGTAAGCGGCATATGTAGAAAGTTTATATAAATATAAGGCATTTTGATGTTATTTTGGGGGCTGCCTACTATAGGTGTGTTTATGAATGTGTGTCAATGTCCAAAGCCCTTACTTTCTTAAACTATCTACTTCCAGGACAGTGCCAAATGGTGATGTGCACGTAAGTGACATAGATGTGGCCGTTAGCGATGTTATTTTTACGGTACCAAGCACTTGGTTGTTGTTTGACACGGTGAGTGTTGAGTTATTAAGTTTTTGGTAGCTCAAACTGTCGCTATTTGCCGGGTAGAAGTAACTAAATGGGTAATGCGCCAAGCCTCGATTGAATGTGCGGTATATTTTATTGTTTGGGCCTATTTGTAAAAAAACGATTCCGCCGCCAAAAGCGGCAGTATCTTGAATCTTGTACAGATAACACGGAGGGTCGGGGGTCACGGGGCAGGTTGAGTAATAGGTATAAGTCCACTTAACGCCTAATATAGTGTCTACCGAGGGGGCGTTACCAGTCTTGCCGCATGCAGCAATTAATACTAATATGATAAGTACTGCAAAAGGAGGTGCTGAAAATATCTTTTTCATCAAGCCATTTGTTACATTGACTATTGGGAATGGTAAAGCATTGCACCCATTGTTACATTTAGCAAAATACCCGCTTTCAAGTGATTGTAATTGCCGGGGTTCTTTTTTGCGCTTTTACAGCCGTGCTAAATTTTCTCTTGTAAATTCATTCCTCACCTCACCGGTATTTAGCGTGGAAGCTGGCTCAAACAGCATTATTTCCACCTCGTTGTTGGCAACCGGCCTGTGCTCCACACCTTTGGGTATGATGACAAATTCGCCGGGCGTTAAAACAATCGTTTTATCCCGCAATTGCATGGTAAATTCCCCTTTTACCACCAGAAACATCTCATCCTCGTTATCATGCTTATGCCAGGTAAATTCGCCTTTGGCCTTTACCAATTTTACATGCTGGCCATTCAGTTCGCCTACAATGCGTGGGTTCCAATAATCGTTGATATGGGTTAGCTTTTCGGCGATGTTTACTTTTTCGATGGGCATATGTATTGATTTTACCACAGAGTTAAAGGAGTTTTTTCACAGAGTTGCACGGAGTGAAAAAATATTGCCATAAACAAAGTTATTATAACTAAATCTGCTATTCACATTTCACGATTGACGATTCACGATTGACGATTGACGCTTCACGTTTACGCTTTCTTATATTTCGAAAAATTCACCAACAATACCCCGCACAAAATAACCCCCAAAGCCAGCACCTGCTGGATGGTTATTTTTTCACCGGCAATAAGCCAGCCCAAAAATATAGCCACGGCAGGGTTAACATAGGCATAGGTACCCACCAACGAAGGCGGCCGTACGCTCAACAACCATATATAGGCAATATAACCAATCAGTGAGCCCATAAAAACCAAATACAGCATGGCGTAAATTGAACTGTTGGTTATACCACCCCAAACAAAACCGGGTTCTTCGCCTGCCACGAAGGATAATATAAAACCTGCAACCCCGGCAGCCATCATTTGAATGGCAGCTTTAACCAGCGTGGAGCCCTCGGACACTGCATATTTTGAGTATAACGAGCCCGCAGCCCAAATAATGCTGCCGGCCAGCAAAACAACAAAGCCCAGCAATTGCTGCTTGTTGTGCAGGTTTAACGAGCCTTTGCCTTGAAAAAGCAGCACGATACCTATAAATCCAACCAACAGGCCGCCGATAATGGATTTATTAGAGAAGTTTTGCTTCCAGTTTCGCTTGTCTAATATCACAAAAAAGAAGGGTATACTCGCCACAATAACAGCGGCAAGGCCGGAAGGCAGGTATTGTTCCGCCCAAATAAGTGAGGTGGTTCCTGCCCCAAGCATCAACACCCCGCCGAACGAATTTTTGGCGATGGATGACAGCGGCGGTGTTTTTTCACCCTTTACCATGCACCATAGGTACAGTATAAAGCCGGCTGCAAAAAAACGCAACCCTGCCATTAAAAAAGGCGGTACGCTTCTTATTGCCATGGCGATACCCACGTAGGTGGAGCCCCAAATGATATACACAGCTGCAAAAGCTGCTATCACAAGCCCTTTGGTGGGTTCTTTATACGGTAATGTGTTACTCATCTGCTACTGATTTTGGTATGGGTAAGTAATTGTCTTCTTTTAGTGTTTCCAGCACGATGGTGCTTTTGGTAGAAATTATGCCGGGTACTTTACCCAAGCTGTTGCGCATAAAATGTGCAAGGCTTTGCGGGTCGGTAGTGCGTACTTTTATAATATAACAGTCGTCGCCCGCAATATTATGCAATTCAAGCACCTCGGGCATTTGTTTTAAATATTCACCCACTTCAATATTGCCCGGCCCTGTGCTGCTTTTAATGGAAATAAAGGCCAGTAGCTTAAGGTTAACTGCGGAGGGGTTGATGTTTGTAGCGTAAGAGCGGATGATCCCTTTCTCCTCCAGCTTACGTACCCTTTCCAGCACAGCGGAAGGTGCCATGCCCAGCTCCTTAGCCAATGCAGCATTCTGCATTCGTGCATCCGGTTGAAGAAGAGACAGTATTTTTAAATCAATCAAGTCTAATGCAGCCATTGATGAGAATATTATTCTGTAAAATTAATATTATTTAGAATTAAATTCCAAAAATACTTAATAATGACGGGTGGGCAGAGAGGGATGCGGCATAGGGAAAGGGTAGCTAGGAGTGCGGTGGTTAAAAAGCAGGGATTATCCGCTATTTGGTTTGGCTACCGATTGTTCTTCGCCGTTGTTACCCGCCTTTGTTGGTGTTTTTATCATCCGCCGCGGCGGATTCTCGCCGTATTGTCAGCTGCGTATGTTCGTTGTTGGTGAAAACACCCAACAACGGCGAAGAAAAACTCCAACCAAGGCGAGTGACCAAATAGGGGGATAGTCATAAAAAAACGATAATAAATACCGGTAAACGGCATGCGCTTGTTAGCTAAAAAACAGGATTTTGTGTAAATTTTATGATAAGATAAAAATCGGCAGCATTGGGGTATATAACCCTATCCATTCCAAATTTTCCAGTTTTCCTCGGCCTGTATTACCAGCATCTCGTAACCGTTTTGAATAGCCGCGCCTTTTGCCAGCCCAAGTTGAAGGAATTTTGTGAGCGGCGGATTGTATACCAGGTCAAACAGGTAGTGGTTTGGTGTTACCAGCTCATAGGGGATGCCCGGGGCATCATTTGTTTTGGGGTAGGTGCCTAAGGGGGTGCAGTTGATTATAACGGTGTACTCCTGCATTAACGTGCCATCCAAATCGTCATACCCCACAATATTTTCGGCTTTATTGGCAGTTCTGGATACCGATAAATAGCCAATGCCCAATTTTTTTAATGTGTATTCAACGGCCGCTGCTGCGCCGCCTGTGCCAAGAATAAGGGCCTTGGTATGGTTGGGTTGGAGTTTTTTGATAAAAGAATTTTCAAAGCCTACAACATCCGTATTGTAACCGAGGAGTTTGCGTCCTTCAATTTTTACACAATTACACGCACCCATTTGCTGTACTGCCGCAGATGAATCATGCAAAAATGGGAGGATAGCTTTTTTGTATGGTATGGTTATACAAAAACCTTTTAAAGCCGGGTGGTTTTGTAATACTGTTTTTACATCAGTTACGGTAGGTATGGAAAACGCATGAAAAACAGCATCCACGATGCCTTCCCGCAAAAATTTTTCCGTGAAATATTTTTGCGAAAAGGAATGTGTTAATGGGTAGCCTATAAGGCCGTATTCGCGCATTGTAGGTATCGCAATTAATAATTAGCAATGGTAGGCAAAAAACTTACCTAATTTTTAAATACACAGGTATTAACTAAAACTGCATATAAGTGTTGGCAGAGGCTGTTATTAAAAACCCGCTACAGCCTATTGTCTTTGTTTAAGTAAAGGCTAAATGTATCGCCGCGCAGGCCCACGCGCATAGCTTCCAGGGGTATAACCTCGCTTGGTGCAATGTTGCCTAAATTTACGTTACAGCCCAACAGCTCCAGAAAATACAACTGCTGGCTTTTTTGGGGTGCTTCCCAAAGTATTTTTTCGCCGGGTATTTGCGTAAGTATTTCCTGCACCAAGCCTTCCCGCACCTCGCCGCTGCCACGGTAAATACCAACGTTGCCTGCTTCGCGTGCCTCGGCAATCACATAGTCTGATCCTGCTTCCAGTTCTGCACGCATCAGTTCTATCCATTTATAAGGCGGTATTATATGCTCGGCATCCTTGCTGCCCACCTCGCTAAGCACTTTGGCATGCTTGGTAAGTTTTTCAATATAACCGCATTTCTCGGCATGGGGTATGGTAATTGAACCGTCGCTTACCTCAATGTAATCAATGCCGTAATCTTTAATTAGGGCTATATAATCGTCCAACTGGTTGCGAATTAAAAAAGCTTCAAACAGGGTGCCTCCAAAATAAATGGGCATGCCGTGGCGCTGGTACAGTTCAATTTTTTCCCTCAGGCGCGGGGTAACGAACGATGTACCAAACCCAAGTTTTACAATATCCACATGTGGCTCTGCTACATCCAAAAAATTTTCTACTTCATTTATGCTCAGGCCCTTATCCATCACCATTGTCAATCCATAAGTTCTCGGCCTTGCAGTACGTTCCGGCATTTGCGACAAGCTAAAATTCATTCTTCTCCAGTTGTAACTATTAGTAAATGTGTGCAAAAATAAGGTAACGCGCTATTACGTAAATAAGTTGTTCGTTAAAAGGCACACAAAATAGTCCATGGTCCATGGTCGATAGTCCATGGTAAGGCATGCGGGTGATAATGTTGACCCTAATCCATTGTGTATATTTCTATGGTAATGCATGCGGATGAAGGAACCATGTAATGTTTAATTTAGGGAGTTGGGATGACAAAATATGAGGGAGGTCTCAATGATGCGATATTTGTCGTTACATAAATGGGTGATAATTTTGAGAAGGGGGAACCAAGATTGATGGTATTTTGTAACGCTTGTAAATGACAAAACAGAAGAGAGAACCGACGGTATAGGAAGAAACAAAACCTCCGGCCCTACTATGGACCATGGACTATTGACTATGGACTGTCCCTCACAACTTCCTGCTCTTTTTGTACCTAGCAAGTACATCAACCACTTGGTTGTTTTGCAGTATGGAGGGGTTTAGCTCGATAAATTTTTTAACCATTTTCGGGGCTTTGCTCAAGCCATGTTCAAGCTGTATCAATGCCTCTTTGGGTTTTCCACCGGCAAACAATGCCGCACTGTATAAAAAGTAAAACAATGGCTTGTTATCTGTAGCTTCCAATGCAATAATACTTTGTTTGGCGGCCAAATCATAATCGCCGGCTTTGTACAGGCAGCGTATCAGCGACTCCCGGGCGGTAACATTGCGTGGCCTGTTATGCACTACAACGCCAAAACGTATTACTGCTTCTTTGTAATTGCCTAGGTTAAGCATGCATTCGCCCATGGCAAGGTTATATTCGGGGGCATTGCGGTTAATGCGCATGGCAATTTCAAGCTGTTTAACAGCGCTTTCCCACTGCTCCTCGTTTATGTAAGTAAGGGCTATTTTATAGTTCAGTTTGCTATCCTGCGGGCTCATGTGCCATGCCTTTCGGTAGTTAAACCTAGCCTGTGCAAATTTACCCAGGCGGTGGTAGCAATGGCCAATGGCTTCATAAATTACCTCTTCCGGCCTTGTAAGCTCAAGTACTTTTTCCAATACTTCAATGGCATCCTTGTACTTGCGCATCCGTATATATGCATCGCCCATATTACGGTACGCATAGTCGAATTTTTCGTCTATCACTACGGCATACTGGTAAGCGTCAATGGCTTTCTCGTATAATTTTATGCCTTGGTAAGCCGCTGCAAGGTTAAACCATGCCAGTTCGCTATAAGGGTATTCTTCTATAATGGCTTGGTGCAGGCGTATGCTTTCCTCGTTACGGCCGGTAAAATCGGTCCAAAAGCAAATTTTGTACAAGGCTTCTTCATTTACAGGCTCCTGCTCTAGGATAAGCTTAAGGCAGTCGAATACCTTGTCAAACTCTTCATAGTCGTCGTACACGTCGGCCAATTCAAACAAAAGCTCTGTTTTTTCTTCTCCTTCAAAAAGCAATAAGGCTTCCTCCAGAATTTCCACAGCTTTTAGCTGCTGGTCAAGCGCGAGGTACGCATCTGTTTTTAAAATGTAAAGGTTTATATCCGAGCTGTCGTAAAGGGCAGCCTGTTCCAAAATTTCCAATGCGTCTGCATAGTGGCGTGTGGCAATAAGCAGGTCGGCTTTTTTTATTAGCAGGAGGGATGAATAGGGAAAATAATCCAAACCGGTTTCTGCTGCCTCCAAGGCTTGGCCTAAATCATCCTGGTCATCAAAATAGTCGATAATCCTTTCGAAGGCGTCTTCTTCAATAAAAGAGTGGCTTTTGCCGGAGCGAATGTTAACATACTGCTCCAAAAGTTCCTTAAGTTCTTCCCTGTCTTCCCGATATGGATTTTCCTGCATATTATAAGGTTAAGGAAAGTTATGCCGAAAATTTAAATAATCCAACTATTTTATGTAACATTTTGATGAAATAACCGGTATTTAAAAAATATTTGTTAATTATAGCCAAAAAAAACTATTTTTGCCGCGATGAGGATAAGGAGAGGTTATACCAAAATGTTAATTGCTGCCATGCTGATATTTAGCTTGGGTATCAATATGTCATTTGGTGCGTTTACTGGGGTTGCTATTGACGAGCACACCAGTAAATTCAGTCTTAAAAATCTCCCTGCACTGTCAAAAAGCTATTCCCTTTCTTATCTGCGGGTTGGTAACTACAGGTATGTAGGCACGCAGCAGGTGTCTCAACAAAAAGTTAGTGATACTGCGGTTGAAGTACAATCAATGATGCGGGTACAGCGTGGCAATACAACGTTTGTTTACCCTTATAAGTATAAAGTACAGGTTCCCCGTTTTAAAACGCCTGCCCCGCCTTCTTTCCCTATGGGTACCCACTAGCTTTTTTTCAAATTCCAGTTAATTAATCGGTTCCGTTTCTGTAAAAAAGGCAATCTTACTTAATCTAAAGGTATTAAACCTTAAGCAACGTTATGTCTGTCTCCTGGCTAACATGAAAAGCCTAAGTAAAACAAACATTGGGATTACATAATAATAAAATTCATGGTGTCACGCGCATTTCAGAGCATGTGTATTGCAGCTATTAAACACTTACACTAACGTGAGGTCGACATAAGATTCTCCTATTTTTAGTATAAGTGTTTGATAGCCATTTTATTTAGACCCATAGGGTCACATGTTTATAGCAGTAGATGGAAAATAATTGCGTTCGACCCCAACAGGGGGCGTATGTAGTAGAAATTGTATTTTAAATGCTATAAGCATTTGACCCGATGGGTCACAATTACCATACATGGCTTGTTTCAAATTGAAATTGGTAAAATTTTGATGGGCGTATGTCGAACTCAAGTTAAATTAAAATGCAGATGCTTAACATACGGTTAGTTATCCCTTACCAAATAGCCACTGGTTGGTATGTCAAATTTTGAGGCGGGCACGGGGCTAAAGTTTATTTTGGTAGCGGTATACGTTATTTTTGAGGAGCCATTTTTGTCAGCTATCTCGTATTCTAGCACAAAACCAGGTATATCTTTAAACTGGTACGGATTTTCCGTAGCCGAAGGCAATATGCCTGTGGCATAGTAAAAAGTAAAAACACTGCCATTTTTTAGTTGCGCAGACCCTTTTTTGCATTCATAACCCAAAATGGTTTTAGTATCGCCCGTAAAGTCAAATTTAATGCCTTGGTAGTAGCTGTTTTTTTGGTTCCACTTTTCTGGCGTTAAATGGCTCATGTATTTATTGGCACCCACTTGTTGCAAAATCACCGCATTACCCGTTCCATTGTCGTAAATTACCGATTGGTCGTATGCCGGGCTGCTGATATCCACCCTCGTTAGTTTGCCCCTTATATAAAAAGTTTTTATAGCGCCCGCTAAATCCGAATTTACGGATGCATTGTTGCCGGCTATACTAAATGTAACGGTACAGTCGCCCACAACTTTTTGCTCTTGCCCAAAGGCCATCAAGCAGGTGCTAGCTAAAAAGGCAGTAAATAAAAATAATTTCATGTATAATTTGCTTACTAATGTTGTAAATGTAAGCCTATTTACCCACTATACATGCCCAGCCGGCAATATTTGCAACACTTTATACATTTTGTAAAACCCAACCGATTGTTATAATTATGCCATAGACGGTGCTAATTTTTACATTTTAAATATTCAATAATCAATGTTCAACACTCAATATTCAAGTGGAAAAACTGCGTGTATTTACCTTGTCCAAAGGACTCCGTGGGAGAATATTGATTATTGCTTATTAAATTTTGTGTATCTGAAAAGCAAAAAACTGATGCCGATAATATTACAATAACCTAATGGCATCTATTAATTGCCCAAATACCCCCTTAACAAGTCGCTTCTGCCGCTTGTTTTAAGCTTATTAATTGCTTTGTCTTTAATTTGCCGTACCCGTTCCCTTGTAAGGTTAAACCGGTTGCCAATATCATCTAGGCTAAGTGCCTCGTCAACACCTATGCCAAAATAATAGCATATTATTTCTTTTTGCCGCTCGGTTAAGCTGTGTAGCGACCGGCGTACTTCGTATTGCAACGACTCGTGGTGGTTAATGTAGGCATCCGCGCTTTCTGAGTTGGGGTTTTGCAACACATCCACAAGGGTTTGTTCCTCGCCTTCCTCGCCAACGGGGGAATCCATGCTTATATGCCTTAGGGTATTACTGGTTACTGAAAAAACTTCATTCACATCCACATTCAACAATTCGGCAACTTCCTGGTCTGTGGGTTCTCTTTCAAATTCCTGTTCAAGCTGTTGCCAAGCTTTGCTTACTTTGTTGGTAAAACCTACTTTGTTTAGCGGCAGCCGCACAATTCTGCTTTGTTCTGCAAGTGCCTGCAAAATACTTTGCCTAATCCACCAAACGGCATACGAAATAAATTTAAAACCTTTGGTTTCGTCAAACTTTAGGGCTGCCTTAATAAGCCCTAGGTTGCCTTCGTTTATCAGGTCCGGCAACGAAATACCTTGGTTTTGGTACTGTTTTGCCACCGAAACAACAAAGCGTAAATTAGCCCCCACTAGCAGGTTCATAGCCAATGCATCGCCACGGCGTATGCGGCGGGCCAAGCCTTCTTCTTCTTCTGCGGAAATAAGTTGTACTTTTCCAATTTCTTGGAGATATTTTTCCAGGCTTTGGGATTCACGGTTGGTAATAGACTTCGTGATCTTGAGTTGACGCATGCTCATAGTTTGTTCTTTAAAGGGTCCAATAAACGGTACGGGATTTATGGGCTGCGTCTCAATTGAATAGATATATGCTGAAGTGGTAGCAAGGTAAGCAGCGGCTTAATGTAACCCAAGGGAAATATGGCCGGTTTTGAAAAAACGGGATTTTTCCCCCCTGTAAGCGAGTGAAAACACGGCGTTTAAAAAAGAAACATTGCGGTTTGCAGAAAAAATATTTTGATGGTTGGAATTATTTAATATTATTGCAGCCCTTAAACCAATCGAATAAAAAATGAATAATGGCAAAAAAACAGTTATTTACTTTAGAATATTCAGTTAGATGCTCGCCGCAGATACTGTATGAGTTTCTTTCAAGTCCTGCCGGGCTGCAGGAGTGGTTTGCGGATAAAGTAGATGAATGGGACAATGTTTTCAGTTTTTCATGGAACGGCTCGGTGGAAAAAGCCTCCGTTGTAGATAAAGAACTGGATAAATTCATACGCTTTAGGTGGCTTACATCGGATAAAGATGAATATTTTGAGTTTAGGATAGAAAAAGCTGAAATTTCGAACCAAACAATACTGGTAATTAAAGATTTTGCCGAGAAGGCCGATATTAAAGACCAATCCCAGTTGTGGGAGTATCAGGTTAAGGAACTTTTCCACCGTTTAGGAAACTAGTTGTTTTAACTGGATATTTAGCCCGATGTTATTGTAAAAGAGCCATACCCACAATATTGCCCCATTTTTTTTATTAAAAGTGTGTCATTTTTATCCTATTTAACCGCCAAAATTGTCCACGGCGGCTTTTGTTAGCATTCAGTTACCTGATGAAAATATTGTAATGTGCTGTAGGCCCATCCCGATAATGATTTTATTTTTTGGGATAAATTAAAAATCATGTATTGATTTTACCCCTAAGTATTTTTAAAAGGCGGAATATTTTGGCTTACCCAAAGTAATATCTACTCCCAAAAAAAGGCATTGATACTACAGGCATACAACCAGCTTCAGAAATAGCCACTGCACATATTTTAAGCAAAAAATATAACTAAATAGCAAATAAGCAGGTTGAAAATGAATTTGTTCAGCTATTTTGCAATGGTAATTACCATATAAATATCTTGTTCAAATGAAAGATTTTTCTTATTTGAAGAAAAACTTGAAAAAAGATTTTTCTGGCTTCAAATCAATTAAAGTTGCGGTTTTAGGCGATACCGCAACGCAATTGTTGGTGCAGGCTTTGAGGGGTACCG
>Ga0364894_10489_pt1 | contig 13827 bp, 11 predicted proteins | sample ExccelJu500001D4_FD_206942 | JGI IMG/M metagenome (GOLD analysis project Ga0364894, IMG submission 206942) | Enriched cells from Trout Bog Lake Hypolimnion, Wisconsin, USA - BchlTB.July16.5000.01.D4 | ecosystem: Environmental > Aquatic > Freshwater > Lake > Hypolimnion/Profundal zone | place: USA...
TGATTATTTTTTGTATGTTATTTCATTATATTAGAAACAAGAATAAACCATAACAAAATTCCGCCGTCCTATAGCGGAGAGGTTTTAAAGTATTGGTCGATAGCAAGTATATCACGTTGTAAATGGATATTTATTCTACCTAAATGCAGTATCGATTCATCCCCGGGAGGATGTACATCCTTAATGGAAATCCCTTGAAGGTTTACAGGCTTTACAGTATAAATCTTTGCCAGGGACCCCAGACAGGTGGATGGGAATGTGGAATAAATATCAGACCAAATGAGGACAAGCTATGACTAATTTTGATGCTGTATTTACCCGAAGTGTTGATAAACCCGAAGAATTTTGGGCCGAGGCTGCAAAAGGTTTAGATTGGTACAAGGAATGTGACAAGGTCCTTGACTCATCTAATCCTCCGTTTTATCGCTGGTTTTCAGGCGGGAAGATGAATACGTGCTATAACGCGGTCGACCGCCATGTAAAAAATGGGCGCGGAGATCAGACTGCGATAATTTACGACAGCCCGGTTACGAACACCATAGCTAAAATATCCTACAGCGAACTCCTGGAAAAAGTCTCGACTTTTGCGGGAGCACTGCAAAGCCAGGGTCTGAAGAGAGGCGATACTGCAATCATCTACATGCCGATGATTCCTGAAGCAGCAGTCGCCATGCTGGCCTGCGCCAGGATTGGCGCCATCCACTCTGTAGTATTCGGCGGCTTTGCTGCCAATGAACTCGCAGTCCGTATTGATCATGCGCAACCCAAGATTATCATTACAGCCTCCGGCGCCGTTGAAGGCAAAAAAGTCCTCGCCTATAAGCCCCTTATCGACAAGGCCATAGACCTGTCAGCCCATAAGCCGGAGAAGTGCATCCTTTTCCAGCGGGATATCGTCAAGGCAGACTTGAAGCCCGGTTTCGATCTGGACTGGAAAGAACTCGTCGCCATGAGTAAACCAGTAGACTGTGTACAACTGGAGGCAACCGACCCTCTTTATATATTGTATACATCAGGGACCACCGGAATGCCCAAGGGGGTTTTGCGCGACAACGGAGGGCACGCTGTCGCCCTGCACTGGAGCATGAAAGCAATATATAATATAGACGCAGGAGATGTCTGGTGGTCAGCATCAGATGTGGGCTGGGTTGTCGGGCACTCGTATATCGTTTACGCCCCGCTGATCAAAGGCGCCACCACCGTCTTTTATGAAGGAAAACCCGTGGGAACGCCTGATGCCGGTGCCTTCTGGCGGGTAATTTCCCAGCACGGGGTCAAGAGTCTTTTTACAGCTCCCACGGCCTTCAGAGCCATAAAAAAAGAAGATCCCAACGGGACGTTCTTTAAAAATTATCAAATTCCCAAATTTGAATGTCTATATCTGGCTGGGGAACGGCTCGACCCCGACACCTATCATTGGGCAACCAATCTGCTCGGTGTACCGGTCATAGACCATTGGTGGCAGACTGAAACCGGTTGGGCAATTGCCGCTAATTGCCGTGGAATTGAGCAGTTACCCATTAAACCGGGGTCTCCCACCAGACCGTGTCCGGGATACAATCTCAAGGTCGTTGACAATGAAGGCGTTGAAGTCGCGGCAGGACAAGAAGGGAACATCGTCGTCAAGCTGCCTCTGCCTCCCGGCAACCTTGTTACGCTCTGGCGCAACGATGAGCGTTTTGTTAAAGCCTATATGTCAACATTCCCCGGGTACTATGAGACAAGTGACGGCGGGTATGTGGATAAAGACGGGTATGTCTATGTCATGGGTCGGGTTGATGATGTCATCAATGTGGCGGGCCATCGCCTCTCCACCGGGGCCATGGAAGAGATTATTTCCAACCATCCCGATGTCGCCGAATGCGCAGTACTCGGAACAAACGACACACTGAAGGGTGAGGTCCCGCTGGGGCTTTTTGTCCTGAAGGCGGGTGTAAATAGAGATCCCAATGTCATCAGGCAGGAACTGGTGCAGATGGTGCGGGATCAGCTTGGTGCTGTGGCCTGTTTCAAAGAGGCCTCCAATGTCGGCAGGCTTCCGAAAACACGTTCCGGAAAGATATTGCGAGGAACAATGCGGGCCATAGCAAACGGCAAGGATTTCAAGGTTCCGTCAACGATCGACGACCCTGTTATCATAGATGAAATTACTACGCTTTTCCATGGGATGGGTTTCCCAAAGAAATAGGATAATTCAAAGGTCAGCCCTATTTTTTCAGGTTGGCTCAACAATCAACACTCTCTGGGGAGCCCGAGGTTTAGATCTCGGACTCCCCGAAACAGGAACGATTTATGAAGATCCATGAATACCAGGCAAAGTCGTTGTTTCGTCAATACAACGTCCCGGTGCCAAACGGCAGCGTCAGCACAAATTCAGCAGAAGCGGCTAAAATCGCCGAGCAACTTGGTTTGCCCGTTGCGGTCAAGGCCCAGGTCCATGCGGGCGGTCGCGGTAAAGGCGGCGGCGTGCGTGTCGCTAAAACCCCTAAAGAGGTGGTTGAGGCCGCCGAGGCCATTCTTGGCATGTCCCTTGTGACCAAACAAACCGGAGCTGTTGGCAAAAAGGTCAACAAGGTTCTCGTTGAACAAGGCGTCAACATCAAGAATGAGTTGTATCTCTCCATTATCCCCGATCGGGAAACTGCGACCATCACCATCGTTGCAAGCCAGGACGGCGGGATGAACATTGAAGAGGTAGCCGAAAAGAATCCCGAGAGAATAATCAAGGTTTCTGTTAACCCGGTTACCGGCATCAAGGGCTATCATCTGAATCAGGTTGCCTTTGGATTAGAGCTTGAGCCTGCCTTGAGAAAGCCTTTTTCCGCACTGCTCAAGAATCTCTACGCACTGTTCGTGGATTATGATTGTTCCATGGTCGAAATCAACCCTCTTATTATAACCGGCGACAATGGGGTTATGGCCCTTGATGCCAAGATGGACATAGATTCGAACGCCCTTTTCCGTCATCCGGATGTCGTCCAGATGCATGATCCTGAAGAGGATGATCCGAAAGAGGCCGAGGCCGCCAAGTTCAGCCTTAACTACATCAACCTGGACGGCAACGTCGGTAATATGGTCAACGGCGCCGGACTGGCCATGGCTACTATGGATATCATCAAGCAGGCTGGTGCATCCCCTGCAAACTTCCTTGATGTAGGCGGCGGTGCCAATGCAGAAATGGTTGAAAACGGTTTTCGCATTATTCTTAGCGATCCCAACGTTAAAGGCATTTTGATTAACATTTTTGGCGGTATACTTCGTTGCGATGTACTGGCAAGTGGTGTGGTTCAGGCAGCAAAAAAAGTCAAACTTTCCGTTCCGGTAGTTGTAAGGATGGAAGGGACAAATGTTGAGGAAGGCCGCAGGATTCTTGCAGAATCAGGACTCGCACTTATCAATGCAGCCGACCTTGCTGATGCTGCGAAGAAAGTTGCGGAGCTTGTATCCTGATAGACTTTTTGTTGATATTCAGGCTTTTAAAACAGATTCTTTCTGTAAAGTGCAGCATATGCGTATAATCTCCTTGAACGTTCCGGCAACAATATAATCCATGCAGGGCCTTGCATAGAGAGCTGGCCGCAGCAAGCAAGCATGATAGCTCAATCGTTAACCGGGATGGTCAACAGATACCCTGCTTACAGGGTACTCGCTTCAGTACATGATACGTTCCGTTGGGAACCGCAGCTGCTCTCTTTATCCTGTAAACCGGCGCTGAGTTGCCTGACAAGGCAAGTGCGGGTATTGAGAAAGAAGGTCAGATTTTGATGTATTTTTGAAATTTTTTTTACTCTGTTCGCAGAGTTGTCGGATAATCCATCGGAAATGGAAGCATTTTTCAGAAAGTGAAAGAATTATCACCACCTACTAGTGAAGGAATAAAATGAGTATCCTAATTAATAAAAAAACGCGTGTCCTCGTTCAGGGCATTACAGGTCAGGAAGGACAGTTCCATACCCGTCAGTGCATAGAGTATGGAACCAATGTGGTTGCAGGTGTTACACCGGGCAAGGGCGGACAGTCCATGGATTCCGTACCGGTTTACAACACTGTCAGGCAGGCTAAGGAACAGACAGGAGCAGATGCGTCCATGATCCTGGTTCCACCGCCTTTTGCCGCAGACGCAATTCTTGAAGCCATTGACGCCGGAATCGATCTTATTGTCTGTATTACCGAAGGCGTACCGGTTATGGACATGATGAAAATAAAAAATTATCTTGAAGGGAAAAAGACCAGATTAATTGGCCCGAACTGTCCCGGCATTATCACTCCCGGAGAGTGCAAAATCGGTATTATGCCCGGTCGTATTCATAAGCCCGGCGGACCTGTCGGTGTTGTTTCCCGTTCCGGCACCTTGACCTACGAGGTTGTACACCAGCTTACAGAGCTTGGCATGGGTCAGACCACCTGCATCGGAATCGGCGGCGATCCCGTAAACGGAACCGGATTCATCGACTGCCTGGAGCGGTTTAATGCTGATCCTGAAACGGAAGCGGTTGTAATGGTTGGTGAAATTGGCGGAAATGCTGAAGAAAAGGCATCTGCCTGGATCAAAGCAAATATGAAAAAGCCGGTTGTTGGTTTTATCGCCGGCATCACCGCTCCTCCAGGAAGACGGATGGGTCATGCAGGCGCCATCGTCAGTGGTGGCCAAGGGACAGCTGAGGCTAAAATCGAGGCCATGCAGGCAAGTGGTATTCACGTTTGCAAAGATCTCGGAAGTCTGGGCAAGCTCTGCAAGAAGGTTTTTATTTAATTTTCGATTTCGAGCGGGAAATAGACTTGTTTGCGATCTGGCCCAAGCTGGACCGTAAACATTCCGATCCCTTTTGAGGGCGTGCTCAAAAGGGATCATCTTATTTTTATCCTTGCCTGGCAAAAAGGCAGATGAAGCGCTATACTCTTCAAAAGGTGGCGCGTCGTATTTTCCGCCGCAAACGGCACGCCGTGCGTTGAGGCCAGTGTAGAGCATCGATGAGGCCGGTAACGGAGGATGTCTGTCGCCCAAATAGCGGATGACTATCTTTTTTTGATGAATGCCAGAAAACAGGCGCGCAGAGAATCTGGGTACCTGAAAGGCTCCAGCAAAGAGTGAAGACACGAAGAGGGCCGGGCCAGCGGTTCACTGAATTTTGAGAGAATGCAGAACCCAGCCATCTGCTTCAGCAGATTGGATACAGCAAATCTCGAATGGTGTTGATCTGGCCAATTACACGTTTATTTTCAGCCATTACGTTGAATTTTTTTAAGGGAGCCGGCTGCGATATTTCAAGGCTGCCTGATTAATCCCGATCCGGATCTTTTACAGCTTCATAAATCACAGCTTCAATTGAGGGGAAAAGGTGTTCATACCTGCTGTATCATTCCCCACCGGAAAAAGGGAAAAAAGGATAGGACCTTTCTTAACCCGATTGGTTTTTTGAATTTTCATAGAATTCTGTACCAAGGAGACCGCATGAACACAAAGGAACGACTGGAAAAACTAGCGAAGCGTAAAGCCGAAGCACAACTGGGCGGAGGTCAGAAAAGGATAGATAAACAGCATTCCCTGGGCCGCATGACCGCAAGGGAACGTATCGAAATGCTCATGGATCCGGGAACATTTGAAGAGTTCGATATGTTCAAGACCCACAGATGCCGCGAGTTCGGCATGGGCGAGACTATCTTTCCCGGTGACGGTGTCGTTACAGGTTTCGGCAATGTGGACGGAAGACTGGTCTATGTCTACGCCCAGGATTTTACAGTTCTTGGAGGTTCTCTTTCTGAGACACTCTCCGAAAAGATCTGCAAGGTAATGGATCTGGCCATGAAAAACGGAGCCCCGGTAATCGGGCTCAACGATTCCGGCGGTGCGCGTATCCAGGAAGGTATTGAAAGTCTTGCAGGGTATACTGAGATTTTCCTGCGCAATGTCATGTCATCCGGCGTTGTCCCCCAGATTTCAGCAATTTTCGGCCCCTGTGCAGGTGGTGCAGTGTATTCTCCGGCACTCACCGACTATATCGTCATGGTGAAGAACAACTCGTACATGTTTCTGACAGGACCGAAGGTTGTTAAATCCGTGATGTATGAGGATGTCACTGTCGAGCAGCTCGGCGGCGCCGCCATGCATTCCAGCAGAAGCGGAGTATGCGATTATGCAGCCGAGTCTGAAATTGATGCAATCAACTATGTCAAAAAGCTTGTCAGCTTCATGCCCCAGAACAACATGGAAAGTCCTCCTTCCATTGCCTGCGATGATCCGGCCAACCGAACTGGGGCATTCTTGAATGATATCATTCCGGAAAGCGCAAACGCTGCCTATGACATGAAGAAGGTCATTATTGAAACAGTTGACAATAATGATTTCTTCGAGGTCAAAGAAGATTTTGCCCCTAATATCATTGTCGGCTTTGCCCGCTATAACGGAGCAAGTGTCGGAATTGTTGCCAATCAGCCCGCAAATCTTTCCGGTGTTCTCGATATCGACTCATCAGTCAAGGGAGCCCGTTTTGTCCGTTTCTGCGACTGCTTCAACATTCCGGTCATTACCTTCGTTGACGTTCCCGGATTCCTGCCCGGTACAGCACAGGAATACGGCGGCGTCATACGCAATGGCGCCAAAATTCTCTATGCATACGCTGAGGCTACCATTCCGAAAATCACCGTCATCACGAGAAAGGCATATGGCGGTGCATACTGCGTTATGTCCTCAAAGCACCTCCGCGGTGACATCAACTACGCATGGCCGAGCGCCGAAATAGCCGTAATGGGCGCCAAGGGTGCGGCCGAGGTTCTGTATGCAAAACAGGCGAAATCTGCTGAAAACCCAGCCCAGTTTCTTGCCGATAAGGAGAAAGAGTATCACGATCTCGTTGCAAATCCCTATGTCGCCGCCCAACGCGGATATATAGATGATATCATTGAACCATCAACAACTCGATTTAAGATAATCAAGGCTTTGAAGACCCTCGAAAATAAGCGTGATACAAATCCCATGAAAAAACATGGAAATATTCCGTTATAATCCGGGCAGGAATGAGTATCAGCATTGTAATGTCACAGCCTTCGACTCGTGAATGTTCTGCAATTATGATCTGTTTTCTATTCAAGCAATGGATAAAAACTACTACGCACAAGAACAAGGGAGAGAACAATGTCGGTTAAAATCTTCATTAAACGGGATGTACAGGATAATAATTTTGCTGAACTGAATGTGCTTCTCAAAAATCTGCGCGCACTGACTCTGAATCAGCCAGGATACATCTCAGGCGAGACACTGCAGCGGATCGACAAACCCAATGAAAGCATGGTTATCAGCACTTGGCGTTCTGTCGGAGACTGGAATAACTGGGTCAACAACGCCAAAAGGCTTGAACTCCAGAAAAAGATAGACGAATTGCTCGGCCATGAAACGGATTATGCCGTTTACGAGTAAGGCAGTCCTTCGTCGATTGAGGCCGTACTCCGTCTTTCACATGCACATTTCAGCTGAAAGACAGGAATTGAGTCATCCCTGCTCAGAAGTTCCGGGCAGGGATAGTGTAAACAAGAACGTCCATAGCCGTGTCTGACAACAAGGCCATGCGTTCACCATGCGTCATGCATGTTGGAAATCAGGAGATGTACGCCGGTCTTCCTGCGGCCATCTCCATGATGTGTAATACTATAATTAACCAGCCGAACAGATAGGTGATCTCATGGCAGGAAAAGAAAAAAAACTGGCCGCTGCTCTGGCCGCAGTGAACGCCTATATACAAGAAGAAGAAGCAATCACCGCCGCTCAAATGGCGATGACTGTGGCAGCCGCTTCCCCCGGAACGCAATTCACTGCATGGGGCATGAGCGGCCGTCAGGATATGATGAGCATGCGTAGACTTATCCAGATGAGAGCGTTTGATCGCCTCCGATAGATTTTAAAGTTTAACGAAACAGGTAAGGAGATAGACAATGAGTGACCAAGTCAAAATGACTGCATTGAAGTATGGTAGTGACCGCCCTAAAGCAAAAAATCCTGTCAAGATAATGGACCTTTCCCTTCGCGACGGTCATCAGTCCCTGTTTGCCACCCGTGGCCGTACTGAGGACATGATTCCTGTTGCCGAGATGATGGACGAAGTCGGCTTCTGGGCTATAGAGACCTGGGGCGGCGCCACCTTCGATACCATGCACCGCTTCCTGAATGAAGATCCGTGGGAGCGTCTTCGCACCCTGAAGAGGTATATCAAAAAGACTCCTTTTTCCATGCTGTTGAGGGCGCAGAATCTGGTCGGTTATCGAAATTACGCCGATGATCTCGCGCTCGCCTTTGTTGAACGTTCCGCCGAGAACGGCATGGATGTCTTCCGTACCTTCGACGCCCTCAACGATTACCGGAACTTTGAGACCGTCGTCAAACAGATCAAAAAATGCAAAAAACACTTCCAGGGCTGCATCTGCTACACCCTGACCGAACCCCGCCTCGGCGGAGAAGTTTACAACCTGGATTATTACATCAAGAAGGCCAAGGACTTGGAGTCCATGGGCGCCGATTCCATCTGTATCAAGGATATGGCCGGTCTTATCGCACCCTATGACGCCTATGCCCTGGTCAAGGCCCTGAAAGAGGCGGTGAAGGCACCGATCCATCTGCACAGTCATTTCACCTCCGGCATGTCTCCGATGAGTCATCTCAAGGCCATTGAGGCCGGTGTCGATATCATTGACACCTGTATGACCCCGTATGCATACCGCACCTCGCATGCTGCCCTGGAGCCCCTGGTCATGGCCCTTCTCGGCACCAATCGCGACACCGGCTTTGACATCAAAAAGCTGGCTGCAATCAACGAGATCCTTGAGAAGGATGTCATGCCAAAGTATAAACACCTTCTCGATGACTCCAAGGTTTCCATTATCGATATCAACGTTCTCCTGCATCAGACTCCCGGCGGCATGCTGTCCAACCTGGTCAATCAGCTGCGCGAGATGGATGCTCTGGATAAAATTGGCGAGGTGTATAAGGAGCTGCCGCGGGTACGGAAAGACCTTGGCCAGATCCCCCTTGTCACCCCGACCAGCCAGATCGTCGGTGTGCAGACGGTCAATAACGTCCTGCATGACACCCCTGACGAACGGTATAAGATGATCACCGGCCAGGTCAAGGATCTCTGCTACGGCCTCTACGGAAAGACCGCAGTGCCCATCAATGCCGAGGTGCAGAAAAAGGCCCTCAAGGGATATGCTCGCGGTGAAAAACCCATCACCTGCCGGCCTGCGGAAGTTCTGGCTCCCGAGTTGGAGAAGGCCAAAGCCGATATTGGCGATCTTGCCGTCGACATTGACGATCTGATCCTGGAATGGAAGTACGGCAAGACCGAAGTACCGGAAAGTGTCAAGCCCATCACCATGGAAGAGGTCAAGAAGAAAGACGAGATTATCAAGAAGGCCAAGGCCGGACTTCTCGTCGAGAAAAAGACCGCCGCTCCCGGCAAGACAGACAGGGTCAGAACATTTAACGTCTTCGTCGACAACGAATTCTTCAGCGTCGATGTCGATCCCCTTGGTGATGCACCGGTTATGATGGCTGCTGCTCCACGTGCCGCCGCCTCAGTGGCAGCAGTGGCGCCAGCTGCCGCCGCTGCTCCTGCACCTGCTGCTCCGGCCGCCGCCGCAGCTCCGGCTGCACCTTCCGCTGCTGGAACGCTTCTGATGGCGCCTATGCCCGGCATGATCGTTAAATACGAAAAGAACGTTGGAGATAAGGTCAACAAAGGCGACACCATCGTTGTCCTTGAAGCAATGAAGATGGAGAATGCCTTGCCTTCTCCCTGTGCCGGAACCATTCTGGCCATTGACTTCAAGAGCGGCGATAATGTCGCAAAGGGCGCAGCCCTCTGTGTCATTGGCTAAGGTGTTCCACGGATAATTCTGAAAAGAAAAGGGTATTGAGAAGTCACAATGACTCTCAATACCCTTTTTGTTGTATTTCTGCCGGACTGACTGCAGCAGGTGGCTGCAGACCTCACATCCAAAGAGATTATCCGATCAGAAAATGATCATTGCAAGCTGCTTTTACACCGTCTTTTTCAAAAAGGCGAGAAGCTGCCCTGCTGCGGCTGTCGGCGAGAGCATGCCCTTCTCTACCTCTTTTCTCAAAAGTGGAAGCGCATCCATTACCTGCAGCTCCGAATAAAACCATCCCCGCAGGCCTTCATCCAGCAGAAAGGACATCCAGTCAAGGGCCTGGGTCTTTCTTTTCTCTTCAAATTCATGCGTGGCTGTAAGAATGGATCTATGCTCGACGATGGTCTCCCATATCTTCGCTATCCCTGTCCTTTCAAGAGAGCTGCAGGTCAGCACAGGCGGTGACCAGTTCGAGCTGGCCGGCATCAGCAGATGCAAGGCTGCCTGATACTCTTTCTGAGCCAATTGAGCGCGCATGACGTTATCCCCGTCAGCCTTGTTTATGACAATGGCATCAGCAACCTCCAGCACCCCCTTTTTTATGCCCTGCAGTTCATCTCCAGCCCCTGCAATCATAAGCACCAGAAAGAAATCCACCATTGATGCCACCGTGGTCTCGGACTGTCCGACACCTACCGTCTCAATGATAACAACATCAAATCCGGCAGCCTCGCAGGCCAGCATGGTTTCTCGCGTCTTCCTGGCAACCCCGCCCAAGGTGCCTCCGGAAGGCGATGGACGGATGAAGGCGTTGGGATTGACTGCCAGTTTTTCCATCCGGGTCTTGTCGCCGAGTATGGAACCGCCGCTGCGTGTAGAACTGGGATCAATCGCTAATACGGCCACCCGATGCCCCAGCTCCGTGAGCATGGTTCCAAAGCTTTCTATATACGTGCTCTTGCCTGCTCCGGGGACACCGGTAATGCCGAGACGGATAGATTTTCCGGTGTAAGGGAGAAGTTTATCGATGATGTCCCGTGCCATTTCCTGATGGACAGGCAGCGTGCTTTCTATAAGGGTGATCGTTCGAGCCAGCATCAGGCGGTTGTGATCGAGCACGCCTTGAACAAAATATTGAGGATCTTTAAACATGAGCAATGACCTTCAGTTTCAAGGACCAGTGTTACACTCTCTGTATCCTTTAGGATAAATGAGAAAGGGTTCAACAACCGAGCTTTAAAACACGTCGTCGAACCCTTTCGTCTTTTACAGGGAACCTGAACTGCAGAGAATCAGATACCTTTGTCCCGTCCTCTCTCCACGTGCCCTTCGCTCTTAACGGACAGGTCAAAAGAGGTGGAACTCAGGAATGAAGCCTCTATCGGAGATATTTTTCTTCGATCAAGGCCAGGGTCTTATCTGCAGAATCAGTGATCGGTGTGCCAGGCCCGAAGACGGCCTTCACGCCTCTCTCATACAGATACTCATAATCACCAGGAGGAATAACGCCTCCTGCCACGACCATAATGTCATCGCCGCCAAGCTTCTTCAGCTCTTCGATCAGGGCTGGCACCAGAGACTTATGCCCTGCGGCAAGACTTGAGGCGCCAACAATATGCACATCATTTTCAATGGCCATCTTCGCTGCTTCTTCAGGGGTCTGAAACATCGGGCTAATATCGATATCAAAACCGAGATCGGCATAGGCGCTGGCAACAACCTTGATCCCCCGGTCATGGCCATCCTGTCCCATCTTGGTGACCAGCATCCGGGGACGGCGCCCCTGCTTCTCCATGAAGTTTTCGGTCCGTTTCCTCAGAGAACCGATAATCTCTGAATTACCTGAAAATTCTGAGGCGTAGGCACCGGAAATGCATCTGGTTGTAGCGACGAAGCGTCCGAATACCTTCTCCATGGCGTCAGAAATCTCGCCGATGGTGGCACGGGCCCGAACTGCAGGCAGCGCGGCCTCAAGAAGATTTCCGCCGTTCTCTGCGGCCTTGGTCAGATCGGCCAGGGCCTTCTCGACAGCTGCCTTATCCCGTGTAGCCTTGATTTCGTTGATTCTGGCGACCTGCTCATCCCGAACGGATGACGGAACCTCGCGGACATCAAAGTCGATTTTCTCGTTGGGCAGCTTATATTTGTTCACACCGACAATAACGTCTTTGCCCTGATCGATGCGGGCCTGCTTTCTCGCTGCGGACTCTTCGATCCGCATCTTCGGCATACCGGACTCGATGGCCTTTGCCATGCCGCCTAACTCTTCAATTTCGTCAATGATCTTCTGTGCTTCATTAATGATACTGTTGGTCAAGGATTCAATGTAATAGGATCCGCCCAACGGATCGACAACATGGCAGACCTGAGACTCTTCCTGAATAACGATCTGGGTATTCCGGGCGATGCGGGCGGAGAAATCCGTCGGCAGTCCGATTGCTTCGTCGAAAGAGTTGGTGTGCAGCGACTGGGTTCCACCCAGAACGGCAGACAGGGCCTCCAGTGTGGTGCGGATAACATTGTTATAGGGATCCTGCTCGGTCAACGACCAGCCGGAAGTCTGGCAGTGGGTCCTGAGCATGGATGATTTGACATCTTTCGGGTTAAACTGAGCCATCAGCCGGTGCCAGAGAAAACGGGCAGCACGAAGCATCGCGATATCCATGAAGAAATTCATGCCGATGCCGAAGAAAAAGGACAGCCGGGGAGCAAAGGTATCTACATCCATGCCGCTCTTCAAGGCAGCTTTGACATACTCAACGCCGTCGGCCAGCGTAAAGGCGGTCTGCAGCACGCTGTTTGCTCCGGCCTCCATGATATGGTAGCCACTTATGCTTATGGTGTTGTACTTCGGCATTTCTTTCGAACAAAACGCCATAATGTCCGAGATGATCCGCATGGACGGAGTCGGCGGATAGATGTAAGTATTCCTGGTCAGGTACTCTTTTAAAATGTCGTTCTGAATGGTCCCGGTGAGCTGCTCATGTTTCACGCCCTGCTCCTCTGCGGCAACGATATAGCCGGCAAGAATCGGGATAACAGCTCCGTTCATGGTCATAGAAACAGACATCTCGTTTAACGGAATGCCGTCAAAGAGAATTTTCATATCCTCAACGGAATCGATAGCGACACCGGCCTTGCCGATATCACCGGCAACCCTGGGATGGTCGGAATCGTAGCCGCGATGCGTGGCCAGGTCAAAGGCAACGGACAGGCCCTTCTGGCCTGCAGCCAGGGCTTTCTTATAAAATGCATTGGATTCTTTTGCGGTTGAGAAACCGGCATACTGACGGATGGTCCAAGGCCTTCCGGCGAACATGGTGGCCATGGGACCGCGCACATAGGGGGCCATTCCTGGCAGGGTATTGACGCACTCAAGCCCTTCAATGTCCTCTGCGGTGTACAAGGCCTTGACAGTAATTCCTTCCGGGGTCAACCAATCGAGGGTGTCAACGGATTTTCCCTTCATCTGCTTGCTTGCAATCTGTTCCCATTTTGCTTTATTCGGATGTTGTGACATATACAGCTCCTTGCCTATAGATAGAACTCTTCACGTTTATATAAAAATCTTATTTGATGCTGGCCATGCATACTGAAATGGCGACCTTTCATGCCTCGTTGAGGCTGGTCATTCTGGTCCAGCCATGCTGGTTAGAGTGTTTTATACGCTTATATACGCTTACGATCTCTCACACAGTTCAACAAGCACACCGCCGGTGGCCTTGGGATGTAAAAAGGCAATCTTGGCTCCGCCCGCTCCTATTCTCGGTTTCTGATCAATGAGTTGCACGCCTTTTACCCTCAACTCCTCCAGAGCAGCTTCTATATTTTCAACCCTGAATGCTATATGTTGAAATCCTTGACCTTTTTTCTCAATAAATTTTGCAACCGGTCCATCAGGCGATGTCGACTCAAGCAGTTCGACCTCACTCTCACCGACCGGAAAAAACGCAGTAGTCACTTTCTGTT
>Ga0364894_10544_pt1 | contig 13746 bp, 8 predicted proteins | sample ExccelJu500001D4_FD_206942 | JGI IMG/M metagenome (GOLD analysis project Ga0364894, IMG submission 206942) | Enriched cells from Trout Bog Lake Hypolimnion, Wisconsin, USA - BchlTB.July16.5000.01.D4 | ecosystem: Environmental > Aquatic > Freshwater > Lake > Hypolimnion/Profundal zone | place: USA...
TTCCCTTTTTGAAGAATTATATACCCAAGCATCTCTTCCTGTTTCATTTCCTCTTGAATTGAGTACAAAGAAAGATTTCGTTTTTAACTCAAATTTCTTGTCTGAGTTTATCGGAATAAACATCTCAAACAAATCATTCCTCTGATTCAGTCAATCCCCATGTTCGTTAGGTTGTAATATCTGCCAGGGCATTGCTGGATTGCTAACAGAATGGTATTTGCTGATGATGCCAAGCTTCTCTTCCCGATTCAGGTAATCCCCGATGTCGACATAATGGATGGTGGCTTTATCTGCAGCTTTTTCAGGGTTTTTCACCAGCAGGGTAATGGCAATAGGGGTACGGGAACCACCACCAAAAACGTTTCCAGCCTCTTTTCTTCTCAGCTCTCCCTGTGTTCTTGCATTGCCCCTCAAATTGAAAACATAGATGCTTGAAAACTCCTTTTCCAGGCATTTGCGAAAACCTTCATGAGAATTATTATCTATCCATCCACCGTCAGTTACAAAACAAACAATTCCTCCATTTTCACCATCCAGTCTATCAGCACTCCATCGAAAAGCTTTGATGTACGAATTGTAAAGAGAGTTTTTATTTGTTGCATCGGTTGCATCGGCATAGGTGGCAGCTATCCGGCCATCAAGTTTCCGGTAACTCTGGTTCTGGGCATTGTCATTGGCCGACTTCTGCCCGACGGAGTAAGGCGGATTACCGATAATCACTCGCAGTGGCGTTTTCTTCTGCGCCGATACCCGTTCGGAGTTTTGCGGAAACATATCTGAAAAGAGCACAGCACTTGCATCAGTTTCACCAAGCTGAAAGGTGTCGGTCAGGCAGATGCCTTCAAAAGCTTTGTAGGTGGTTGTGTCGCCCAACATATCGTGGTAGGCGTTCTCAATATTGACTGCTGCGATGTAATAGGCAAGCAGCACAATCTCGTTGGCATGAATCTCCTGCTGGTATTTCCGTTCGAGGTCTTTCCGGTCAATCAGACCACTTTGCAGGAGGCGGGTAATGAAGGTGCCAGTGCCGGTAAAGGGGTCGAGGATGTGGATGTTCTCGTCAGAAAGGGTACGGTCAAACTCCTGTTTGAGTACATCATTAACAGAGTGGATGATGAAATCAACCAGCTCAACCGGTGTATAGACAATGCCAAGCTTTTCCACCATCTTTGGGAAAGCCGTTTTAAAGAACTTGTCATACAGCTCAATAATAATGCGCTGTTTGCCAGCGGCGTTGTCGATATCAGCTGCCCGCATCCTTACGGATTCATAGAACTTGTTCAGGGTGTCGGTATCCTCCTGGATGGTTTGTGCCTCCAGCAGGTCGAGCATTTTCTGCATGGAGACCGATATGGGATTGTTCTGGACAAAGGAGTACCCCTTGAAAAGCGCTTCAAAGACCGGTTTGGTAATGATGTGCTGCGAGAGCATCTCAACAGCCTCCTGCCGGGTGATAGATGGGTTGATGTTCTGCTGCAGACCGCAGAGAAACTCCTGAAATGCCTTGTTGTGCTCTCCATCAGCTTGAATCAGGCGATTGATCCTTTCACCCTGCCGTTGAGCAATTTCCGCAACATTGTTGGCCCACTGCTCCCAATAGCGACGGTCACCAACCTTCTGCACCATACGGGCAAAAACGACATGCTGCAATTGTTCAAATTGCATAGCAAGCTGTTGACTGATCTCCTGATCAGTTCCATACGCAACGCCAGGGTCTGCTATAATGTGCTGCCCATCTTCCCCATGAAAACAGGCTGGCCTGCCTACTAAAATCTGTTCAGGACGTTTGCGGTTGAGTTCTATTTTATTGACTGTGGCATTGAATCGGTCGTCGTGAGCTCGAAGAGCGTTCAAAACTGTCCAGACCACTTTGTAGCGTTCGTTATCGTCAAGAGCTTTGTCAGCCTCGACATCAGAAGGAACAACGACCGGAATGATGATGTAGCCGTATTTTTTACCCGGTGCTTTTCGCATGACACGACCAACCGACTGAACGACATCGACCTGTGAGTTCCGGGCAGAGAGGAACATAACAGCATCCAATGAGGGAACATCAACCCCTTCGCTTAAACACCTCACATTGGTGAGAACGCGGCACTCATTGTAATTGGTATCAGCCTTCAGCCACGAGAGCAATTCATCCCGCTGGGGAGCCGTCATAGTGCCATCAATATGCCGCGAAGAGAGCGAAACCATCCGCTCCTGGCTTTTTTCAGGCAATGAATTGAGGTAAGCGTCGGAAGCAGTGTTGTAGGTGGCTGTTATTTTTTTTGATACAGCAATGCTTTGGCAAAAGGCAACAGCCCGTTTCATAGGTTCCGGATCGCTGGCTTTGATAACACCAGCATCCCCAAGGATTTGCTTCGAGAGGGCATTGATGCAGCCAATAAGTTTGGAGGCATCGTCAGTGTTGATTTCACTTTCGTTATCGGTTATCATCTTCTGCACCGCTGGCGGAACATCGTTTTCATTCAACGTCAGAATGAGCACTTTGTAATCACTGAGTAGATCCCTTTCTACTGCCTCCCCAAAACCAATACGGTAGATTTCCTCACCAAATAACCTGGTATCATCCATTGAGCAAAGAATGGCATCGGCTTGTGCAGCCTTGCTTTTGGTGTCATCACTATACAGCCTTGGGGTTGCGGTCATATAGAGCCGCTTTTTCCCTTTGAGGAAATTGTTGTCGTGAACTTTCGTAAATGCAGATTCATCTTCACCCGACAACGTTACTCCTGTGGTTCTATGAGCTTCATCGCATATAATAAGATCAAACTCCCCGTCGCTCTTATTTGACTTCAGAAGTTCAGCTTGCGCACGGGCAATCACTCCAATGGATTGGTAGGTAGAGAAAACGACGGTCAAGCCAGCGTGTCCATTGGCCTCTATATGCTTGAACTGGCGGAGAATTGAGCTGACATCAGTGGATGCAGGTAACGCCAAATCCACGATGCTGTATGAGTCACTATCTTCGTTCCTGCTTTTTTTGCGCGACACTTCACTGTCCGAACAGATACAAACAGCATTAATCGGCTCATTGGCATCGGACGACCACTCTCGCAGTGTCTGACCAAGCAAGGCAATTGAGGGAACCAAAAAGAGGATAAGACCCTTACCATTGGTTTCATGTTCAGCTATGCGCAGGGAGTTGAACGTTTTCCCTGTACCACAAGCCATAATGAGCTTACCCCTGTCTGCCGTTTTGAAATGCTCATGCGTTTTATCCAAGGCCTCCTGCTGATGCGGCCTCAGTGTTTTTTTTGGCGTTCGTGATGCTTCGCCGTGTATACCCTGATCTAATTTCTGCCAATCAACCGCTGATTCCTGCAGCTCGAAGAGGTTGAGCCGGATAACAGGCGGGCTCTGATTTTTTATGGCTTCGGTTGCATTCAGCCCCCATTTATTGGTCGTTGAAATCCAGAGCCGTTGCGCAAAGCTTGTTGTCTGCAGGTTTTCATCCTTGAACTCCCTGCTTGATGTTGAGAGAAAAGAATCAACAGCCGGTTTATCGATGGCAGCACTTTCCTGAAAACATTTACACTGAATTGCCCAATAGTTGCCATCCAAGGTCACGGCAATCGAATCGATCCCGGTATCACCACCACCAAAATCGCCCCGCCCAGGGAATTCATTCCACAGCCACACCTTTTTGAAGAGATAGGCATACTTTGGGTCGGTTTTCAGATAGGCCTGCATCAACCGCTCAAAGCGGTCACCTTTATCACGCTCGGAGAATGAATCTTTTCTGTATTTCGTCAGGATGGCCTGGAAAGACATAGGATTGGCAGATAAATATTATAAACAGTTCTATGCCAAGCACCTTTTCCGACCGGTAAGTCTATACAGAAATCAGGCGCTATCGATAATGCCTTAATATAGTTACCATTACTTTATTTTTCCCTTTCATCATAAAGATAATGGGAACCTCTATTTATTGCTGAGATAAGAGATGGAAAGGAACGTGATAGGGTAATGGGTAATCAGGTTTGTGCTTTTAATGGGAGGCTTCAGAGTTGAAAACTGCTTCCAGGGTCTGGGCAGTGAGGATAGCCTCACCCCAAGCTTCTAATGACGGTTCATTGGCATTGCTTAACAACTCTATTGCCCAGGCCGGTAATGCGCCAAAGCGACGTTCAAGTTGTCTTTTCAGAAGCTTCGATTCACCTTCTACGCGACCTTCTTCTCTGCCTTTGGCTATGCCGATTCTTTCTATGCTGGTAATGTATTTCATGTTTTTATGCTTCTCAATTGTTTCGATTTCTTGCCAGACTTTTGTGTCCAGCCAAGCGGGAAGTGTCATTAACCAATCAACTACGGTAAGCAAGTTGATGACGCGTTGTTTATCCCAGTGCCGTTGATAGAGTATTTTTATCAAACGGAGTTTGGCTTCATAGCGCTCCTGATGTTTCTTTCGGGTTTGCCTGGTCAGGATATGTGCTGCTGTAATTAAGCCAAATGCATTGTCCGAAGCAAAGAGTTCATCGAGTTTTTCGTCGTAATCGGTCAGTTTGGCTACGGGAAAATCCAAGGTGAGCCTGCAACCCAGAACGTTGTAACCATAAGATGTCTGTTTCCAGTGTTTGTGTTGATCGGCCAGCACCGCCAGACTTGCTACTGGTTTTTCGTATCGGTCGAAAATCCGGTAGTTGTAGACAAACATCCTTTTGGAAAATTCCGCCTGTTTTGTGCCTTGCACTTCGACGTGGATGTATATCCAGCTTTCGCTGCCGCTGAACTCTGTTACACGGACTAACTTGTCGACAAAACGGGTGCCTAACTCGGCATCCTGCACTACAGCCCGCAGCTCCTGGTCGAGAAATATGTGTTCTTTTGACCAGTCGACACTGCGGTAAGCATCAGGAAAATAAAAGGTCATAAACTCTTGAAAATAGTGCTCAATGGCTTCTTTCCACGGACTGTCGTAATGATCGTTCGGGGGTTCCATGTACGGTGCTATGCATCCAGCATCTTAAGGAATCATTAAGGACTTTCAGTAAATAATACAGCTTTATTTGCAATAAAATACATCCAATATATCTATTTGTGAGTTTATTTAAAAAATATCATTGGAAAAAGGATTGAGCAGAAGCCTAAATGGCCAACCCTTTGAACTGGCTCATGTAGAGATCATAATACATCCCCTGCTGATCAAGAAGTTCGTGATGTGTTCCCTTTTCAGCTATGGTGCCTTTATCGATGACAAGCACAAGATCGGCTTCGCGGATGGTACTGAGACGATGGGCGATAACAAAGCTTGTCCTTCCTTTCATCAGTGTCAATAAAGCCTTCTGAATCCTGAGTTCGGTGCGGGTATCGACGCTGCTGGTTGCTTCGTCGAGTATCAAGATATCCGGGTTTGCAAGAATAACTCTGGTTATTGCAAGCAACTGACGCTGCCCCTGGCTGAGATTGCCTGCGCGTTCTGACAGGATGGTAGTATACCCCTCGGGAAGCTGGCGGATAAACTCATCTGCTTCAGCAAGTTTTGCTGCTTGATGACACTCACTATCAGTCGCATCGAGTCGACCAAAACGGATATTTTCAAGCACTGTTCCGGAAAATAAAAATGTATCCTGCAATACCAGTCCAATCTTCCGACGCAAGTCAGCTTTGCTGTAATCACGGATATCCTTTCCGGCTATAGTGATAACACCACTGCTTACCTCATAAAAACGGGTCAGAAGATTGATGATCGTGGTTTTTCCGGCACCTGTCGGGCCAACCAAAGCAATGGTTTTGCCAGGTGCAGCATCGAATGTCATATCTTTGACCACGGACATACCCTTCTGATAGCCGAACCTCACATGATCGAAACGTATTGTTCCGGGAACAGTTGATGGAACAGTTGCATCGGCTGCATCAACCTCCGATGGGAGATCAAGAATTTCAAATATTCTTTCGCTCCCTGCAAGCGCTGCCTGAATGATGTTATACATATTCGCAAGCTGGCGAAGGGGCTGAATAAAATTCTGTCCATAGATAATAAATGTTGCAATAACCCCGACAGTAACCATGCCTTTGAGTGCTATCCATCCACCAACAAATGCAATGACAATGACAAAAAGGTTTCCAAGAACGTTCGTTAACGGCATGAGCATCATTGCGTAACTGTTAGCATAGACTGCAGCCTTAAAAACCTTATCATTCTGACTCTGAAACCGCTCAATCACCTCTGCATGACGCCGGAATGCCTTGATTACTTTGAGTCCACTGATAGACTCTTCCATGACACCATACATTTCACCAAGCTGTTTTTGAAGGTCACGGAACCCTTTGCGTGTATTACGTGCAACAAACTGCGTAAACCAGAGCATGACTGGAATAACAAGCAGAGCGCTTAAAGCCAGCCAGAAGTTCAGCAGAAACATAGCCACCATGATGCCAACCAGAGAAAGAACACTGGCAACCAGGGAGGTAACATTCTGAGAGATCGCCTGATTGATTGCATCAGTATCGTTCGTCAGCCTGCTCATCAGACTCCCTGACGAATGATGATCAAAATAACTGACAGGCAGGGTTTGTATGTGCGTAAAGAGATCTCCGCTCAACTGCTTCAGGGCAGTTTGAGAGACCTTTGCCATAATCCAGCCTGCAATCAACTGAAACAGGTTACAGATCAGATACACCAAAAGCATCAGCAACGCTATTCTTTCAAGCCCTGCAATATCTTTTTTGACCATGAAGCGATCTATTGCAAGCCCGATAAGGTAAGGTCCGGTCAAGCCGAGCAGAGAATAGAGAACCACTAACAAGGCAACTCCGATCAATTTCGATCTGAAAGGAGAGAGATATCGAACCAATCGCTGAACAGCGGCAGCTGAGTTTTTCGGCTTTTCAATTCTTCCGGGTTGAACAGGATTACCAATACCTATATGTTTGTGGTTGTCATGCCCATTATACTGGTATCGACTCATGATAACACCCCTCTGGCCAATAACCTATTGACGTTATCAGATGACGTATCACAACCCAACTGTGAATCGAAAATTTCGCGATAAACTTTACAGCTCTCGATAAGCAACGCATGGCGACCTTCTCCAACAATGCGGCCTTTGTCAAGCACCATGATCTTGTCGGCGTTCAGTACAGAACTTATGCGCTGAGCGACAACAATCATTGTGCATTTTCTACTATCGGAATGAAGTGCATCCTGTATTTTCGTTTCAGTGTCAATATCAACCGCGCTTGTGCTGTCATCAAAAATCAAAATCTGACGGGATGCAAGCAACGCCCGAGCAATTGCAATACGCTGTTTCTGACCTCCGGAAAGATTAACACCACGTTCTTCAACTCTTGTATCATATCCATGCTGCAAATTGAGAATAAACTCATGAGCCTGTGCAGCTTTTGCCGATTCAATAACTTGTTCATGACTTGCATTGGGTACGCCATATCTAATATTGTCAAGGACAGTACCCGAAAACAGAATAGTTTCCTGGGGAACAATTGAAATTTTTCGAAGCAGGGAGTCCTGTGTCACCTCTCTGATATCAATCCCATCAATCAGTATTCGGCCGGAAGAAACATCATAAAACCTTGGAATGAGATTAACCAGCGTGGACTTACCTGCTCCTGTTGCACCGAGAATAGCAAGAGTTCTGCCCGGTTCAACGACAACACTGATATCATCCAGAAGAGGTGCTTCGCTTGCATTACTATAACGGAAAGAAACATTTTCGAAAACAATTCTTCCCTGCGTATGTTCCTGCATCTCTTTTGCAACAACATTGTCCTGAATGTCAGGGATAATATCAAGCACTTCAACAACGCGCTTTGATGATGCAATACCGGCGGCCCAGACATTGGTCAGATTTGCCATAAAGATCATCGGAGCCATTGTTGTGAGCAGATAATTCGTAAACGCAACAACCTGCCCAATCGTAAGCTCTCCACGAACAGCATTGAACCCGCCAACCCAAATCACGAGAACCATACCTGTGTTAATACACATCGTCAACATCGGCGGCATACTGGCCATAAATTTCATAACGCTGATAGAGTCACTTGTAAACGCCTGATTAGCCTTATTAAACCGCAAGAACTCAAAGTCCCCCCTTACAAAAGCCTTGATCAGGCGAATACCTGCAATATTTTCCTGCAGCACTGTATTGAGGCGATCGAGCTGCTGCTGGACAGAACGCCACAGGGGCTCCATTTTCAACACAAAAAATATTATAACCAAAGAGGTTATCAGAAGTAACGGAAGCATAGCGAGTGAGAGAGGAATACTTGTTCTGATCATCAGAACAAGACTGCCGATCAACAGTAAAAAGGAGCGCGTACCAATCCGCAACGAAAACTGAGCAACACGCTGCACAGCTGAAATATCGCTGGAAAGACGAACCATAAGCTGGCCGGTATTAAGACGGTCAATATTTCCGAATGAAAATGATTGAATTTTTAAAAACAGGGCTTCACGAATATCACGAGCCACACTTTCACCGACTCGAACCGATAAAATATGTGAACTGACAGCAAAAAGAACACTAATCAACGTAATGCCAAGCATAAGCAAGCCAGTATTAACAACCAGCTGCTGGTTATGCTGATGAATGCCCTGATCGATGATTTTCTGAACTAAACGGGGAATGCTTAAATCCATTGCAACAACTGCTGTCAACAAAAGAAGAGAGGCAAACGAATGTTTCCAATACGGTTTTACATAAGAACTCAGTCTGAAAATATTCTCCATACCCCTATTCCATAAGTTTATCAATTAACAAGCATTAACAAGGATATGCAACTTCAAAGGTCAGATCGCATAGGCAAATGGATATTCCGTTCCAAGATGGAACTCTTTCAATATCTCGGCTTTTATCTGCATGAATTCAGAACTTGCCCTGTCGCGGGGCCTTGAAGACGGTACGTCGATTATTTTTTTGATGACTCCCGGGCGGGAAGACATTATAACCACTTTGTCACTCAGGTATATCGCTTCATCTACATCATGCGTAACCATGACCATGGTAATCTTTTCAAGAAGCCATAACCGCTCAAGTTCTTTCTGCATATGTATTCTTGTGAGAGCATCCAGTGATCCGAGAGGTTCGTCCAGCAGAAGTATTTCAGGTTTGTTCGCCAAAGCTCTGGCGATAGCAACCCGCTGGGCCATTCCACCTGAAAGTTGAGAAGGATAAGCACTCTCAAATCCGCTGAGACCAACAAGTTTAAGATGTTCGTCCACAATAAGTTTCTTCGCCTTACGGTTTAGGCGGTCAAGACCAAAAGCCACATTTTCGCCGACTGTAAGCCAGGGAAGAAGCCTGTGATCCTGAAATACTATTCCACGGTTTGATCCAGGCCCCTCTATCCTTTCCCCATCCATCAAGGCTTCACCCTCATAATCCGTATCAAGACCTAACATTATGCGAAGCAGAGTTGTCTTTCCGCAACCGCTGCCGCCAATAATTGATATAAACGCCCCTGCCGGAAACTTTATGCTGATATTATTCAGTATATGCAAAGGATTATTATCGACTATAAAGCTTTTACTGAGGTTTTTGATCTCAAGAGTACCTTTCTCGACGGACATTGTAATCTTCCTTGAATTTAAGTTTCATTACCGATCGCCCTTCCTCGATCAACGATTCGGGCTACTTTCTCTATCATCATCGTCATGACAAACCCAAGCAGTCCTACCGTTAAAATTCCGGTAACAACCAAAGGCATATTAAATCCCTGACGCCCCATCTGAATCTGCGTACCAATACCGTATTGTGTCTGTATGAATATTTCAGCTGCCATCAAAATCGCCCAAGACATTCCAAGGCTTAGAGTCAAGCCCGTTATGATGGAAGGCAACGCCGCCGGCAGAATAACCCGCCTGATCAGTTTAAGCTGATTGAACCCATAGACGGAAGCAAGCTCAAGGTACTCTCTGGGCACACTCCGTACTCCAGCAAACGTATTGAGGGTTATGGGATAACAAGCAGCAATGGAGATAATAAGGATGCGCGGCAGTTCAGTCATTCCAAACCACATGACAATTAACGGAATCCAGCCTATCATCGGAACCTGGCGTACAGTATGAAAAGAAGGAGCAAAAATCTTTTCTGCAGTTCTTGACAATCCCATAAGCAGCCCAAACAAAAAACCAGTCGATGAGCCAATCAAAAAACCAATCATGACCCGCTCTAAACTGGCGGTAATATTGCGAAAAAAGGTCTGTTGGGTTAATAGAATCTGGAATGTCTTCAGAACCTTGTGCGGTGAGGGAACAACCGCTGAAGAGGCATACCCGGCTGAAGAAATAAATTGCCATAAAAGAAGCAGCAGAATGGGAAAAATAAAACTGCTGAGTCTGGCTTTAGTCTGCTTTGTGATCAGCTTCTTCTTCATGATGTCCTCCCGTCAAAAGAAACGCGCCAGCTTAACAGGCGTTTTTCAATGAAGAGAAGCAATGAATTCATGGCAAGACCGATGGCCCCAATAACAAACAGTCCAACCATAACAATATCGATCTGGAAAAGCTGACGACCCCATGTCATCATATAACCAAGCCCTGAATCAGCACCAAAAAGCTCTGCTCCGACAACGAACATCCAGGACAACCCGAGACTGAGACGAATACCTGTAATGATAGAAGGCAGGGCGCTCGGAATGATAAGCTTTGTCAGATATCGAAACCGTCTATAATCAAACACCCATGCTAATTCCTGATATTTTTTCGGCACACCACTTACCCCCAGATACGTATTAAAGAGCATTGGGTAAAACGCCCCTATGGAGACAAACACGATTTTGGCAAGTTCATCAATGCCAAACAACAATATGATCAAAGGCATCCATGCAAACTCAGGAACCTGCTGAAGAGCCTTTATCAATGGCGTCAGGACTCTGTTCATAAAGGGAGATAATCCCGTTACAACCCCGATTATAAACCCTAAGGACCCTCCAAGCAAAAAACCTTCCATGACTCTTTGCAGACTGGCAATAATGTTGTTGGTCAAATCACCCGAACCGACCAGTTCAAAAAAGGTGCTGACCAACGTTAACGGAGGAATCAGAATAAGTTCTGAAAATAAATGCAAAGAGAGTGCTCCCTGCCATAGGGTAAGCACCAGAAGAGGAACAATAAATGCCAGAAGTTTATCCCTCAACGCAAACCGGTGTAAAAGATTTTTGATCATTGCCTTAAGACTTAAATAACCGGATTTTTAATTTCCGAATAACTTTGTTATCCAACTTTTGAATCTCTCTTCCGGAAAACCCTGTAAAAGGCGTCCTGCGGAAGAGTTATATCAGCGCCGGCAGAGCTTATACCATTTCTATAAATGCCTCAACGCGGTTTGTAGATTGTTCAGTAGCCTCTGAACGTCCTAATTCCCCAACCTCAACAAATGTTGTGACTACACCAGCTTTCTCCTTGACGATGTCTGAAATCATTCGTGCCACTCCGCTCTGATAGTTGCATCCCCACTGGTACATAAAAATAACACCATCGGCACGCGAACGTCTTACCTGTTCGGCTGTCCATTCAGCCCGTTTCTCGGTGCGCTGTTCATAAGGATAAGCAAGCATTGACCTGGCAATATTGAGGTAAGGATCTCCTTCTTCTTCAACGGGAACTGAAATGCAGCTCCAGCTGTCATCACGTCCAACAAAAATTGCTCCTGCAGTCTGGGCATGATGAGCATTCGGCCCAACGCAGGAGCCGCAGATATAGAGACGTTTAGCATGATCAGGAACACCAAAGCCTCTGACGTTATTGCGGATCCGCTCCTCGATCTCAATTTTGCTCTGCTCGAGCAGATCGACTGATGCAACAGGGTCACCAAGGAAATCGTTGGCAAGAAAAGCAATTCCGAAAAAGTCTGTACTGTTCGTGGGCGGATTTTCGGCACCCCACCACAGATCGGCAATTTCGGTAGCAATCCTGCGGCCTCGATTCTCCAGCCTGATTTCATCAAATATCACCTCATCTGTGACAGTTCTGCCAGAAAGAGCCGCGATCTTTGCAATAAGTTCGCGCAATTCAGTCGCAATGTACTCTGCCGCCCATGGCTTGTTTTCGTGATCAACAGGATAATCAACAAGATATCGAGGAATATCATGCTCCCTGTTGCGATGCGTTTCCACCAGAAATGACATATCTGAACAGCGAAGGCACAGAAAGGGAGCAATAAGATCGATCGGCACTACCTTGTTATCAATGGCAGCGTGCGCCGCAATCTGATTGCATGCATCAATACTGATCTTGCGCCTCCCCGATTCCAGAATGTTGAGTCCAAGTGTTTCCGACTGGCGAAGAGACAGCCCTTCATGCATATTACGAGCCCATTGCATGACTAATCCCGGCCGCACAGGGAGACCCCCTGCTGCATAATAGGCGTCCATGGCCTGACCTCCCTGAACAAGAACCGTCGGCGTCCCGGCCGCATGTTCTTTCATTACACGATCTTTCAAAGTCAGCGTCAAGTAACCCCTTTTAATACCTGAAAGAAAATTGACGTCATCTGAAAACCGCCCCATGTTATTTGCTCCTGCATCAAAAGCGTACGGAAAGCGCGTTGGCGCCTCTTTCGTCATGAACTCCCAGATCTCGGCAGAACTGACTGTTGAGCCATCCTTGAACTTCAGGCCCTGTGTTGCTGTAAATTTTTCTTTTATCGATTCTGGATATGAGAATGGTGCCGTGATTGCCATAATATTTCTCTTAGTTATTATTACTTATACACTTATACGAGTTCAGCAATTTCTTTTTTGCTTTTGATCATTTCAATGAATGCTTCGACCCTTGTGCGAATGGCTTCAAAATCAGACCCGGAATATTCTGTATGAATCTCCAGAAAGGGCACATTCCCCAGAACATCCTTTGTTTCACCAGCTTTAAAGGTAAATGCATCGCAATAACGAAGAGTGTGGTAAACCACTCCATCCGCATTAAACTCTTTTATCTGATGTTTCAAATTTGCGAGCCGGCCGTCGCTCTCAAGATCGAGATAGGGTAAAGAACCATGCGGTACCCGATCGAGATAAGCATCTGCAACACTATAGGGTGTCGGCTCTTGTATGTTCAGGTTGAGAAAGAAATTAAGTCCTGACCACAAGTCATCCCCGACAATCCTGCCGCCTAATTGCTCAATGATATCAATAAGCTTGGTATCGCCGGGAGGAATAAGACTGCCGGAAAGAAATATCCTCGCTTCAATCTCCCGACTTCCAGTCCCCGCTGAAAGGTTCTTTTCAATTTCCTTTATGAGTTCCTGCAACAATTCCAGATAGGTCAACCTGTCAAGATTGTAACCCGCATTAATAACACTTGAGACCTGGCGCCAACTCAGAGGAGCATTATCCAGACTTTGATATCGGTACAATGTTTTTATTGCTTCCCTGATGTTGTCATAAATGCTGATCGCTTCCTCAAGCCTGGATTGTTCCAGAGCAGTTCCAGCAAAGAGTTCGAGCTTTTTCGTAAAAAACTCAACTTCCTTCCGGAAATACTCGTGTCCTTCTGTTGTGGCAAAATTGCGAGGAACGCCTAGAACAATGGTTTTATAGTCAAAATAGAAGTTGATGAGTTCTTCCAGACGATAGAGCTGAATGCAGGTTGCATCAATTGCTACCAGATCGAGCTGCTTTATGTACGGATCTGTTTTCTCTGCAAATTGGCCAAGTGCCTGACGGACAAAGACACAGTTCTTTGTGGAAATATGCCGTGCTCCTACCTCTACCAGGCGACCGTCACCTCCCTGACCTATTCTGATCGGGATCAGACCAAGCGCGTAGATGATCTCTTCGGGTATG
>Ga0364894_10552_pt1 | contig 13607 bp, 12 predicted proteins | sample ExccelJu500001D4_FD_206942 | JGI IMG/M metagenome (GOLD analysis project Ga0364894, IMG submission 206942) | Enriched cells from Trout Bog Lake Hypolimnion, Wisconsin, USA - BchlTB.July16.5000.01.D4 | ecosystem: Environmental > Aquatic > Freshwater > Lake > Hypolimnion/Profundal zone | place: USA...
TACCACTTTACTGCCTCCTTTAAGCCCTCCCTAAGGTTAAATTGCGGATTGTACCCCAACAGTCTGCGCGCTTTGGCTATCGAGGCCAGGGAGTGAGGGATATCCCCTTTGCGGTTGGGGCCATGAAGAATTTCAACCGTTGCAATTTCAGGATCAAACTCCGCCAGAAACTCCTTCAGAGTACCGGTGAGTTGATTCAGGGTGGTTCTGTCCCCGAAGGCCGTATTGTACACGGTATTTACAGCCTGCGGATTATCCGTTTTCATGGCCAGCAGGTTCATTTGGATGACATTATCGATGTAGGTGAAATCACGGGAATATTCCCCATCTCCATGGATGACCGGTGACTCATGGCTGATCAGCTGCTTTACAAAAAGGGGGATCACCGCAGCATAGGCTCCATCGGGATCCTGCCTGCGTCCGAAAACATTGAAATAGCGCAGCCCGATACAATTCATTCCATAGGTTCGGGAGAACACATCGGCATAGAGTTCATTCACATATTTGGTAATTGCATAGGGAGAGAGGGGTCGTCCAATCACCTCCTCCACCTTTGGTAATGAGGCTGAATCGCCATAGGTTGAAGAGCTGGCGGCATAGATAAATCGGTTGACCCCTGCGTCACGGGCTGCCACCAGCATATTGAGGAATCCCGATACATTGACCTGGTTGGTGGTAACCGGATCGGTAATTGAACGCGGAACAGATCCCAGTGCCGCTTCGTGAAAAACATAATCGACCCCGTCAACAGCGCGCATACAATCCGGCATTTCCCGGATATCGCCGGTGATGAGTTTGAAGCCGGGATGTGGAAGGAGGTTTTCAAGATTTTCGATCTTCCCGGTTGAGAAGTTGTCGAGGCAGGTTACCTGATAGCCGGCCTCAACCAGGGTCTCACACAGGTTGGAGCCGATAAACCCCGCGCCACCCGTTACCAGGATTTTAATCGCTGTTGTCATGCAGAAGTGTGTTAAATTAAGAGCATCGATCGTTGAATACGATTAACCACTTACCCCTCGTTGCAAACGTAGGGGTAGCAGAATATAGAAATGGACTGGAGATCATCCCGAAGGGATGACAGGTTTGCAGCCCGGGGTAAACGAAGCGCCACCCCGGGTAAAGAGATCGCAGGATAAGGCGGCGCCGCACACCGATCATTGAAAAACAGACCCCCCTTTCGCCGCAAGAGCTGCAGCGAATGAATGACCATTTATCCTTACAAACGATTATCAACAAACCCCTCGTTGCGAACGGGACCCCTCTGAATCTCCCCAAAAGGGAGACCTTCGATCTTCATTATGATGTTCAGAATTGTTCGAACACTTGAAGCGTGTTAGATCCCTAATTATTGCATTTCAGTTTTATAAAGTATTTTCTGAAATCGTTTATTGGAAGGTGAGGCATAATTGGCACCCAGCTTAAAGGAATAACCAATCTTAATCATATCCACATACATATGGCCTTTTGCCTGGCTTATTGGTTTTTGGATTGGAACGGAACCATACTCAGACCCCAATTCCAGAAAGATTGCTCCCGTATCACTAAGTTGGCGGGAAATACCGGCAACTCCACCTATTCCCACATTAAACGTATTCGGGCTTGTAAGCCGCCCAGGGCTAATGGTTCGATTCGCATTAAGCAGGAATCCCCCAAAAGGCCCTGCACCCAGGTAAAAATTCGTCTGGGGACTGATACTCCAGTTATGCCGGACCAAAAAAGGGACCAGCAGATAGTTTAACTTATACAAACCACCCTCCTGGGAGTAATCAATGCCAAGAGAGCAAGAAAAAGTTTTGGAAATCGGATACGCTCCATAGACTTCGTAATCGTTTCCAAACTTAAAAGAATTTCCAGTTTTTAACGGGTTATCTGAACCGCCACCCAAAAGGCTTGGGATGTTAAGTCCGCCACCTACACCAATGGTAAAATCCTGAGCAACTAACTGATTGTAATGAACCAATAATAAAGTAATTATACTAATAACTGCAACTCTCTTCATGCAAACCAACCTTCAAATTAACGTTTACCCTTGCCCTAAATAACGGTCTCACACCATTGAATCGGGAACTGTGCAGGACCTTAATTATCCAAATGCTGAGCAGCCGGGAATAGTTAACAAAATTAGCCGAAATGTTTTGCCTGACGATTAACCGTAAAAAAAATTCACCTATTCAAGGTTATTTAAAGAGTTTCTTAATAATCACACTTTAGCAGAAACCTGTTTTCGTTCTGCAGAGGTTCACCGCGTAATCAGCCAATTTTCAAATTACAAGATTATGAATATATTTGTGCAATTAGAAGAAACTTACTTACAAACATTAAATGGTGTTGCCTTCATTAACCGATCCCCGACCATTAAAAAAAACCATTCCTCCATGTATAAACAAATTCTTGTATTCTCCTTTCTTATTCTGACCTTACCCCTGTTGGCACAGGAAAAAAATGGATTTGCTCCTCAGGTTACGCTGGGAGAGACGACCCTGGTCAGTTCAGGTAAGGATCTCCCTTTTTGGATGTCCTCAAACCAAAATGGCACAATCGTGCTGCATAATCCGACTTATCAGTTGTTTCAGGCAGAGATAAAAAGGGGATTGGAGCGTGACTCGCTAAAAAAGTGGGGATATACCTACGGGGGTAATCTGGTCTATGGTTTGGCCGGGGGTTCCGATTTTCAGCCCAACCAATACTGGCTGGGAGTACGGTATCGCTCTTTGATTCTGAAAGCAGGGGCTGAAGCCGATCCGGTGGTCTACGCAGGGCTCTCCTCCACGAACGGGAATATGGACCACTCCGGTAATGCAAGGCCCGTTCCGGGAATCCGTTTATCGACCAGGGGATACCTTCCGTTCCTGTTTGCAAAAAAGTGGTTCTCATTCAGGTTTCTCTATGAAGAAGGGTTCCTTCATTTTGATAAACAGGCGGTGAGCAATGCCCATTTGCACCATAAAAATCTTTATCTCAGGAATCGCCTCTCCCCCACCCTGTTCCTAACGGTAGGTATTGAGCACTATGTTTTCTGGGGTGGAAACTCTCCGGTGTTAGGGCCCCAACCTGGATGGAGCCAGTATTTCAGGTATATTTTGGCACGACCGGGAGGCAAAAACGCCACCTTAAGCGATCAGCAGAATGAAGCAGGCAATGGTCTGGGGATTTATAATGTCATGCTAACCAAGGATTGGCCGGATTATTTGGTAACTTTCTACTGGAATCACCCGTTCGAAGTCCCATCGGATACAGGACTCTCCAATGCAACAGACGGACTTTTTGGAATCCACCTGGGGAAAAAGAATAGGGGAACTTTATTCACCGACTTTGTTTATGAATTTATGCGCACCAATGGCCGGATGGGAAATAACCTCAACACGAACAGTGGAAGTTCCGATTATTTTAATCATGGTGAATATACGTCCGGATTCACCTATTTTCAGCGCATGATGGGGAGCCCGCTTTTTGTCCCTACCATTGGACCAGACGGGATATCCCGGGGATTTGAAAGCAACATGATGTGGATGCATCACCTGGGTTTGGGAGGTACTTTGGGAGGTGGATTCTCCTGGAAATCATTATTGACCCTCTCCCGGAACTTTGGAAGGCCCTATGCACTGTATCCAAAACCACTCAATGAATGCTCAGTTCTGCTGGAGAGTCGTTATGCAAACCCAAAACTTCCCTTTGTATTGAAGGGCGGTGTGGCCGCTGATTATGGCAGCCGTTTCGAACATAGGTACGGGGGCTACCTGGGCATTGACTTTCATTTTTAACAAGCCGGTGCGGCAGGATCAAAAAATACCGAGTGTTTTTATTACCCGGTTACCACCCCATTTTTGAGCAATCGGCATCGTCCAGATTGAAATTAAAATTAAGGGTTGAGGCATCAAACAGGTAGGTTCCGGTTTGCATCTGGCCGTTCACGATCATCCCAACTACATAGGTTGAATTTATTTCGCAGCTGATATTCAGTACGCCGTTAATAATGTCGGTTTGCTGCCACAGGTCCTCCCAGACTGTCCGGTAGTATCCATGCAGCGTGGGGATAATTTCGGTCTGCTTGCAAATAACCTTGACGGTGAAGGATTCCTGTTTAACAACCACGGGGGAAAGCTCACTGGAACAGGAATAATCGGTCTGGGTGATGTTACCCAGGACAAATTGATACGGATAAGCCATAAAAACGGGGGCCCCATCCACCCGTTTCAAGTTCACCTGGTACTGGATCAATTTCGATAAAAACAACCTGGTGGTATAGGCTGACTGACCCGGCACGACCGAAAAAATAATATCCTGGACATCGCTCTGATCGGCCATGTTGATCAGTTCGGCTTTAACAGTATAGGTGCTGTTTGGAAGATCGGAACTCCTGGTAAAATTAAAATTCAGGTTTACCGTCGAATAGATCGGAGTAACAGCAAACTGCCAGGAAAGTCCGGTTGCGGAACTGGTATTAAAAGTGAAATTCGCAGGGGTGCAGGTGAACGAATTCTGATTATTTGCCGCCAGAATCTGCAGATAAACGGTTGTATTGGGCGTTAAATTGGCATTTATCGTGAATTGGTTGCTGTTTTTACCCACACTATAGGAATTGCTCCACAACAGTTGATTGTTTGAGGCCTGATAAATATTGGCGGTAATGGCAAACGGATCTGTGGAAAAGCCATCCCCAACACTGACTGTAACGTTACCCGACACCGGCACCGTGGGTATAATGACCGGCGGGGGCGGCGGGGTATAAGTGAGCGTTGAAGCGACCTGTCCGAAGGTGCCACAACCCGCCTGGAAATCAAAGGAATTGGGTGTTGCGGAAAATGCATCTGAACCGGAGTAGGTCGAAATAAAGGATCGCACCGGTGTTGATGCAGGGGTATTGAAATTCAAAGCCACCGGAGTTCCGTTCTGAGGGGCATCCAATCGGATATTTCCAATATAGCGGGAATCGATTTTCCGGTACACGGAAACCAGGGTTGAAACAGGATAGGTCGGGAAGGAACCCTTAAGCGAATAGGCGAGCTGTCCACTCATCGGACATAAATTCACATGCATTCCTGCCGCACGAATCCCGGTAGTTGAAATGGCTGATTCGACATAATACCCCAGTGAATCGGACTGGATTTTCAATGAATCGTCGAGTTGCCATTGTGAGTTATTCTGCAGCCAGGTGTATGTTTTGGCCTCATTGCCCGGAAGTACCGTTGTTTTGGTGACCGGATGGTAGGCCAGACTGTCGACTTTATAGCGCAAGATCATCCGATTTATCCCCAGGGAAGTTAACGTCTGAAGAGAACCGTTACTGATCTCCACATCCACGACCCGATACAGATCGAGTGCTTCCTGCTGAACGGAGTTATTCTTCAGCAGCACATTTTCCAAAAGTCCCCCCGGCACAGGGGCCGCATTGAGTCTGGTATAAACGGTTAAGGTCAGATTGACGTAAGTCGATAAATCCACCGCGCGGGTTGAGCCCATAAACTGGGTCCCCTTTTTCAGTTTCAGAATGGCTTCATGTCCCGTTGAACTGAGGGTAATGTCGTTTTCCAGCTCCCCAAGGGGATTAAGATTCAGCTGATAAACATATTTTTTGATTCCCAGGGCATCCACACTGGTCTTCTCCATCATGACCTTGTATTGGTACTTCCCGGCACTGTCAATTTGCAGGTTAAGGCTTGCAGGTTTGTAATTGGGACAGGTGGCATCAAGCTGAATGCCGAGTTTGTTTTGCGGGGTGGGTTTCCAGGGATCCTTGGGATTTAAGGCCAGGCTTAACAGGCCAAAAACGGAACTGTACGAGGTCTTGTGATTTCCAAGCTGATCGACCACCGCCGTGGATGCATCACCTGAGATTTGGACCTCAACGGTTTGATCATCCGTTGCCCCGATGGGTGCCCCTGTGGCAGCATCCACAAAGGAGAAAGAGAGAAAGGTATTGAAAATATTATAGTTGATTAATAATTTGATCCCATTCAGCGGAGACTTTAGATCAGCGAAGTTAACGCATGACCAGACCAGGAGCAGACCAGCCAAGGCCAACCCTATTCTGCGCGGGATACCAATGCTATTTTTAAATCTTTCCCTCATTTGATACGGTATGCGATGTGAAAAGAAACATTCGGATAATAAATCAGTGGAGCGATGTTCTTCTCAATGATTTGTTCCTGTGCCGTGTTTGCACTTGGGGTTAACATTCCGGTCGCTCCAAGTTTCACTTTCGGAGGGCCAATCAGGAAGAGTCCAAATTCAACGCCAAAATTCAATTTTTTCGTTCTTCTGAAATTGAATCCCAATCCCCAATAAGGTTCGATCTTTAACCCCGGGGCTATTTTGGCGCTTATGGTTCCAATATCTGCAGGTTCAAGGATGATATCTCCAATGGTAACCGAATTGGCATCAATGGCCTGAACCTGGATAATGGTCAGATTACAGGCGATTCCACCCGTTAAATAAAGGAAGCGAAGGAGATAAAAATCAACATTCCCACCGATGGCGCCAACGGTCAGCCGGGCATTCCCCTGTAAATCCTTGTCGAGTTTATGGACATCATAGGAATATCCAAAATATGAACCATTTAGCCTGAAATCCCATCTCCCGGAGATTTGCCGGGTCACAGTAACACCCACTCCCATGGTTGAGAGATTCAATCCGGCATAGATCCCTTTATTTACAGGCACCGTATCCTGACTTACCGGGTTTGAAAAGGCCAACCGGCAATGCAGTACAAGAATAAACAGAAAACAATATTTGATCACTTTTGCACCCGGATTTCTTATTTACTTGGATATTCCCAATTTCTTCATTTCATCACTCCCTCTCTCCCTCACTCCCTCTCTCATCTCTCCCTCTCTCAATCTCTTCATCTCTCAATCTCTTCATCTCTCAATCTCTTCATCTCTCCCTCTCTCATCTCTCCCTCTCTCAATCTCTTCATCTCTCCCTCTCTCATCTCTCCCTCTCTTCATCTCACCCTCTCTTCATCTCACCCTCTCTTCATCTCACCCTCTCTTCATCTCACCCTCTCTTCATCTCACCCTCTCTTCATCTCACCCTCTCTCCCTCTCTCATCTCTCCCTCTCTCCCGTCACTCCCTTTCTCCCGTCCGTTTAAATTCCGGTAAAATCGGCTCTCCCTTTTGAAGCCGGGGGTAGATATAGGCAAATCCCATCAGGAACAGACCCAGGAGCAGGTAAACGATACTTCGTGAGACCGTGCTCAATCCTTCAAAGTCGATTACAAACAATTTAACCAGCATCCCGAGAAAGAGGACGATCCCCAAATTCCGCATAAAATGGTTCCGCTGAATCATGGCCCGGATAAACACCACCGTGGCGACAATCCAAAGAATCATCGAATACGGGAGGTACCTGTTCTGAAGCAGCGGGTCACCGCTCATCAGCTGACCGCCCGGACTACTTTGCATCCCCAGGAAGATCGCCGAGAGGTTATCGTATTCCATCCAAAAGAGAAAAATAAGGAAGGAGACCGTAATCAGATCCACCATGTGCAATAAGTTGACCTCTTTAATATGATGGCGGCGCATTCGTTTGATGGTCATTCTTCCCAGGATAAGAACCAAAACTACCGCAAGGTAGTGCAAAAACACAACAATGAAGTTCCGATCATTTTTCAAAAGCAGGCTGTTCCGGTAAAGGACCATATTCCACTGGACCATGAAAGGGTAAACTAAAATAAACAGGGCCGATAAATAGAGCACCGATTTTTTCAGAGAAGATTGTTTGCCGGAATAATAGCGGATTACCCCGATAAACAAGAGGCAGCCTGCAATAAACCAGGGTAAAGGGGTATAGTTCAGTGAGCCGGTAAGATGACTCACCAGCGAGAACCCAAGCCATCCCAGCGTGACAAAGGTCGAAAACAGGAACATGACCCGGACTAACCGGTCATATTTCCGTTTGCTGAAATATTTGTGCGAAAGCGAAAGCTCCAACGACTGAATCTGCCAGGTGGTGAAACCCAAAGACACGATGGCCAATCCGCCGATCAGCAATCCATAGCCAATCAAATCGGGTTCAGGAACGATCAGTACAAAAAAATGGGCAGGGAGGCAGAACCGGATCCAGGAATAGAGGAAAAATCCCACTGTGGAGACCAGGGAGACCAGGGAGATCCAAAATGCGGGAACATCTTTTGTTTTATGGGCATACCCCAGCATCAAAACCGCTAAAACGGAGGTGAAAAGCAGTAACCTGGCCTCCTGGAAACAGAACGGGAGTACCAGTGCAGCGAGGAACATCACAGCATAATGGTACGGAAGTTCCCAGACCAAAAGCTTAAACTTTTTATAGAGATACAGCCCTAAAAGATTAAATAGCAGGAGTGCCCCTATAAAGAGCGGCTGATAGGCCGGTGCATAAAAACGGTGCAACACCCAGAGTGTGGTGCCGAGAATAATAAGCAAATTCGAGCCGGTTAAAGTGAACTGGATCCATCTTGTAATCGGATTCTCTTTCCCGGAAGTCGCAACAATTACGATATAAAACAGGAGGTAAAAAAGGCTGCCAATGATGAAAAACAGCGGGAGAAATTCAGGTCTTGGAAAGACCACAAATTTTCGGAGCCAGAAGAGTCCCAGAAATCCCCAGGCAAAAATAAAATTAATTAGATGGTTGATGGGCTTTTTAATTTGCTGACTTACCCAGGTTATCAAAAAACTAAAGAAAAATATGAAGCCAAAGAAAAATTCAATGTGGGTAAAAAAATTCATATAAAGCAATTCTGCTGAAATATAAAAAAAGATAATATTTAGAGTCAGCAATATAGACTTGCGATGAATTAAGCCATTGGCCAATAATAATAAGGTGGCAAGCCACAGAAATAGTATAGCTGTATAAAAGCCGGGGTAGAAGCAACCCTCATAAATAACATTCCAAAAAGAAATTTTTATCTGAATGACAACCAGATAAACGGCAGTCAAAATAGAGATTACAAGCGTTAATTTCCGCTGAATCCTGGCAAAAATTAAGGATCCAATCAGCAGAATTAGTGCGGGGAGAAAATAGAGGATTAATTCAGTCAATCCGGTTCCGGCAATCTCGGGACCGATAGGAACATCTGCTCCAGAGGCAAAAAAACTCCTAATCAGATTAACCAATCCGTTTGAACCTGACGAAGAAGATAAAGAAGTGTATAGCCCAACCAGCACGAAAATGGCCCCCAGAGCGATAAATGTTTTGGCGTTTAACAGGCGTTCAAAGCCCTTTGCCGGTTTAATTGTCTTTGGTCTGCGGGATTGGTGGCTGCGGTGGGTCGATTTTTGTTCCATTTAAATAATGTTCAATTAATAATATTCAATTCTCAATGACTTTCTGAATTGAATCCCTGCTATTTCTAAAAGTAATATGACGAACGGTCGTAAGTCTGAAGAAGATAAAAATTTACATTTTTGAATCGAGCCCCTTTCCCGTTTCGATATGGTCAAAGTTGGGAAGGTAAATTTTCAGAACATCTACGATGGCCGCTTTGGTGACCGTTTGGTTTTCAAACAGATCATGCAGTCGGTCAAATATTGCATCAATCTCCTCAATACTTCGCTTTTTCGAGTTTTTGACCACCCCCAGGTTGATAAAGGTCTCGTTATCCAGGATCTCCTGATCAGTATAAAACTCTTCGAAGGATTTTTCTCCAGAAGTGTCCGATCCAAAAAAGTAAATTGGATAGGACGAAGGGATGATGGGGTGAAGGGGCGATGGGGCGAATGACTGAATATCCGTTCGCGCTCTCTCCCTCTCCTCTCCATCACTCTCTCTCCCTTTCTCTCCCGCGCTCTCTCCCTCTCTCCCTCTCTCCCTCATTTTCAAACGGGCTTCTTCTTCAGATTGGCAGATATCGGGTGTTAATCCAAGGGTTTCTAAAAGAGATAAGGCAATCTGATCAAACGGAATCATGTCACGATCTTCATCGAGTTTGGGAAAGAAGATATCTCCCGATTCACCCATGACCGAGGCCATCAGGCATAATTCACCCGACTCCTGTGGGGAGACGAAGAACCTGCGGATACCCAGCGGACAGGACCAGGGTTGCTGCTTTTGAAGCCGTTCCAGAAATCCCAATGGAAGACTCCCATTGGAGAACGCCACATTGGCAAAACGGGCTGTTTTGATAGGAAGCCGATCCGAATAAGCCATGATCAGCTCTTCCATGAGTTTTTTACTGGCACCCATGATATTAACAGGATTAGCTGCCTTATCGGTGGAGACACAGAAGAAATGCTCCGGAGGAAATTGAAGGAGTAAATTTAATAGTTTACGTGCACGCAGCACATTATTTTCGATCATTGCCTCAATGGAAAAGCTATCCTTCTCGCTCCGCACATGTTTATGGGCAGCAAAATTGGCCACAATCTCAAAGGGTCCGTGGGTCTGAAATATTTTCTCAAAGACGCGGTCTCCAAAGTTAACGGGGTAGGTAATGAAATTTTCGGGTACATGATAATCCGTGGAGCTGCGAAGGTCGCGTACCAGTTCTGTGAGGCCATTCTCATTAATATCTACGACAACAAGTTTTCTGATCTTAAACTTAAGGATAGCTTTGATATAGGAAGAACCTATTGTTCCAGCCCCGCCAATAACCAATACCGCTTTGTGATTGATGCTGTTTTGAAGTTCGGTCTGGTATTTATCAAAATCGGGTTTCAGCAGACTTTCCTGGCGAAAGGTCACATGATCCTTTATAAAGGCGTCCAGGTTAAGGTTGAATTGCATAGTTGTGATTTGGATTGTGTAATTATTAATTTTTGTCTTACAACTGAAATGCACTTACTGAAAAGTGATATTTTTATTAAGGGAAGATTCTGTAAATGTTACCCCGATGATCAACATCAACAAAATAGACAGTATCGCCTTCTATTTTAAGCCCAATACGGTAATTTCCGATTCTTATCCTGTAAAAATGTTTATATCCTTTACGTTTTTTAAGCTGGTTGATGTGTCGAAGGTTTTCTGCTGATTCAACATCTAAAATAGCATTAGTGATATCCGTTTTAAGTTGATCGTTATCCAACTTCTTTGTGGCTTTTAGAAATGAAGCTTTAAAAACGGTCTTCATCTTTTCTTTTGGCCAAGTGATTCCATTACACTTTCACGGCTGACGGAGTGGGTCTTCATCCCTTTTTCGATTAGATCTGCAAGTCTGGCATCTTCGAGATTTTCCGTGTCGATTGATTTTGCCCTGGTTCCAGTTTTTTTTGCCAAATTAAGCCAGAATTTAATATCCGCCTCGTTTTGTACTTCAATTATAATTGCTTCCATGTCGATAAGTTGGTATCAAAATTACCATTTTTTTCGTTTTAAAAGCTGTTTTCTTTGTAAACCTATTTAAGCGTGCACGACATTTCTTTCCTTTTGCCACCAAAGAACTAAAGCACCAAGGAACATCAAATGTTTATCGCAATGCTCTGATTATACGCATTATTAACCATTAACAATTTTCCATTACCAGTTACTGCATTTCTTCGTTCAGTCGTAAAGTCGTTCCCCTCGTTCCCGAAGGCACGACTTCTCGAAGGCACGACTTCACGACTTCTCGAAGGCACGACTGTATGACTTCAAAGAACCCATTTTTCAGGATGATTGCTGATGTTGATTAACATAGCCAAAATGTGTTCATATTTATCGTAGAGTTTAGCATATGTCTCATGATCAATATATTCAAAGGAATCTGAAAAGTCAAGCCAAACCTGGGTTTCGCCAGACTCACCTTGAGAATCAGATAATTTGGAGATGAAATTTTTGGGATACAGTCGTTTCCTGTAAGCCTCGGCAAGATTTGCGCATACAGATCTTGAACTTCGCCTGATTTGATCTGTCAGCGAATATTTCTCTTCAGGCGGAAAGTTTTTGGTTAATTGATGTATTTCCAATGCTGCTTCATAGGCAAACTGATAAACCCTTAAGTCTTTATGATTTCGTATCTTTTCCATTGTAATTTGATCTTTATGACTTTTTTACAATTAAAGATACACTAATTATTCGATGAATTTTACTTCGTTCCCTCGTTCCGTCGTTCAGTCGTATAGTCGTTCAGTCGTATAGTCGTATAGTCGTATAGTCGTTCAGTCGTAAATTCGTTACCCTCGTTCCCGAAGGCACGACTTCACGAAGGCACGACTTCACGAAGGCACGACTTCACGAAGGCACGACTGTATGACTTCAAAGAACCCATTTTTCAGGATGATTGCTGATGTTGATTAACATAGCCAAAATGTGTTCATATTTATCGTAGAGTTTAGCATATGTCTCATGATCAATATATTCAAAGGAATCTGAAAAGTCAAGCCAAACCTGGGTTTCGCCAGACTCACCTTGAGAATCAGATAATTTGGAGATGAAATTTTTGGGATACAGTCGTTTCCTGTAAGCCTCGGCAAGATTTGCGCATACAGATCTTGAACTTCGCCTGATTTGATCTGTCAGCGAATATTTCTCTTCAGGCGGAAAGTTTTTGGTTAATTGATGTATTTCCAATGCTGCTTCATAGGCAAACTGATAAACCCTTAAGTCTTTATGATTTCGTATCTTTTCCATTGTAATTTGATCTTTATGACTTTTTTACAATTAAAGATACACTAATTATTCGATGAATTTTACTTCCTTCCGTCGTTACCCTCGTTGAGTCGTTCCGTCGTTCAGTCGTAAAGTCGTTCCGTCGTTCCCTCGTTCAGTCGTTCCATCGTAATGTCGTTCCTTCCCCTCTTTCCCTCGTGAAGTCACTTCTCCCCATCTCCTTGCTGCTCTTTCGTTTCGACTCCGCTCAACGACCAGTTCGCCCTATAGAAGAAGGCACCACCTCTTCAATTAAAATTGTATCGCCGAGGCAGTCAGCAGCCGCCTTTACCGAGCTGAAGTAAATGAATTTTTGAGCTCGTGACGTTAAGAACCAGTCAAAGATCTTCCGGGTTAGACCTGTATTGATCTCAAAGTAGAACTGGGCATTGGATTGGCTTTTGGTATCGTGGGCCTTATCGGCGAGATGAATAATAAAATCAATAGTAGAGATTTGTTCCAACTCATTCCATCCATAGGTTTTCACGACTCCATTCTTTTGGGGTGAAACGATATCCAATCCGTAAATAGTATGGTGTTGGTTTAAAGAGGAAACTAAATTACTTCCTACAAAACCGTGGATGCCGGTGATTAATATATTCATTCGATTAATCCTGAAAAGATTGGATGATCCTGATCATTTACGTTATCTGTAAATATTCTGCTGCGAATTAAGTGGTTTTAAATTTTAACTTTTTAGGATCTTGTCTGCAATCATAAAATGTTAAGAGGTGTATTTCATGTTGATAAAGGTCTATTTTGTAATAGAATGAGTTATTTTTATCAACGATGGCTTTTCGTACTTCTTTGTTTTTTATTGAAGCAGGAAATATATTTGGATTCTTCCTGATTGCATTTATTGTGATTTGGGTTCTCTGATTAAATTGGATAATCTCTTTTTTAGTCCAATTATCGTTTAGGTAATCAAGAACATTTAAAAATGTAATCTTAGCTTTAGCTGACCAAACAATAGTAATAATGTCAGAATCCATATTTTTCTTTGGCTTCATGCATTACCTGTTCATGGGTAAACACTTTTCCAGATTTAATATCGTTTATTCC
>Ga0364894_10560_pt1 | contig 13349 bp, 12 predicted proteins | sample ExccelJu500001D4_FD_206942 | JGI IMG/M metagenome (GOLD analysis project Ga0364894, IMG submission 206942) | Enriched cells from Trout Bog Lake Hypolimnion, Wisconsin, USA - BchlTB.July16.5000.01.D4 | ecosystem: Environmental > Aquatic > Freshwater > Lake > Hypolimnion/Profundal zone | place: USA...
TCTAGACACTCTGAATTACCAATAAAGTTAGTAATTACTATCTTTAAAAGTCAATCTACATAAGGCCTGAGTCTGAAAATGAGAAAAAACCACTCCCACTTACGATACAGTGATCAAGTAGTGGAATATCGACTAGTTGCAGGGCTTTTGTGAGGGTATTGGTTAAATCTTGATCAGCCTGGCTTGGTAGCGGATTCCCACTCGGGTGATTATGAGCCACGATGATGGCGCTGGCATTGCGGGTGAGGGCCTCCTTGAGGATTTCTCGTGGATAGACAGCTGTATGGGTGATCGAGCCCCGAAAGAGCTCCTGGCACTCAATCAGACGATATCTGGAGTCTAAATAAAGACATAAAAAGACCTCATGGGGTAGTTTGCCTATTTTTGCCTGTAAAAACTCTCTGACATGGGTTGGCGAAGAAAAAATCGAGTCGTATGCCAGCCCTTCCTCCAGGCTGCGCTTGACTAGTTCATAGGCGGCTTGGATTTGTGACCATTTTGAGAGTCCCATGCCGTGAATGCGCGTTAGCTCGTCAGGGCTAGCACTCAAAAGGCGAGGTAGGCTGCCAAATTGATGGAGAAGATCTTGGGCCAAGGCTACGGCGCTTTTGCCTTTAACTCCAACCCGCAAGAAGATGGCCAAGAGCTCTGCATCATTTAATGACTGAGCGCCTTGGGCGCGTAATTTCTCTCTAGGCTGATCCTCTCTTGGCCAATCTGGGATCGGAGAGTGTTCCTTGGTCGGCTGCCTAGATACAATTACCTTATGACTAAGCTTATTGTTCTGCCTAATTCCTATCTCACCCTCAACTATCGGCTGACTTTGCCCAATGGGGAGGATTACATCAATACGTTTATTGACCGTCCTGCGACGGTTTTGATGGGTTCTGGACAATTTGCGCCTTGTTTTGAAAAAGTGTTGTTGGGTTTAGAGGTGGGAGAGAAAAAAAGTGCCTTACTCGCGCCGGAAGAAAGTTTTGGCGAACGTAAAGATGAGTTGGTGCAGTGGGTTTCTTTGGGGGCGCTTAAAGAAGGCCGGGATGAGGACGCACAATTTAATCCGGGTGATGTGATTGAGTTCAATGCCCCGGGTGGCGCTCAGTATGCTGGTGTATTGCAATCGATTAACGAAGAGGGTGCTTGGTTTGATTTCAATCACCCCTTGGCTGGTCGCCCAGTTACCTTTGAAGCGCAAATTGTTGCGATTTTGTAAAACATATTTAAAGCAGCCATGAATCCGATAGATAGCCCTGAAATTTTGATGGCCCAGCCCCGCGGCTTTTGTGCTGGCGTAGACCGCGCAATCAATATCGTTAATGAAGCGCTCAATCGCTTTGGTGCCCCAATCTATGTGCGCCATGAAATTGTGCATAACGCATACGTGGTCAATGAGCTCCGTGAAAAAGGCGCGGTCTTTGTTGATGAATTGCACGAAGTACCCAAGGGTGGCATTGTGGTGTTTAGTGCGCACGGCGTTTCTAAAGAGGTGCGACAAGATGCCGAACAACGTGGATTGCAGGTGTATGACGCGACTTGTCCATTGGTAACCAAAGTACATCTTGAGGTCGTTAAGATGTGCAAAGAAGGCTATACCGTATTGATGATTGGCCATGCTGGCCACCCTGAGGTTGAGGGCACTATGGGGCAGGTGAAAGAGGGCGTCTTCTTGATTGAGAAAATCGGCGATGTTGAGAAATTGACCTTCCCAAGCGATACCAAGATTGCCTTTGTAACTCAAACAACGCTCTCTGTTGATGAGACTAAAGAAATTGTTGATGCATTAACGAGCAAGTTTCCCAAGATTGTTCAGCCTCGCAAGCAAGATATTTGTTACGCTACTCAAAATCGTCAAGACGCCGTTAAGTTGATGGCGCCTCAAGTTGAGGTCGTTATTGTGGTGGGTAGTAAGGCAAGCTCGAACTCGAATCGTTTGCGTGAACTATCTGAAAAGTTAGGTGTACCGTCTTACATGGTGGACGCACCGGAGCAACTCAAGGCTGAATGGTTTGTAGGTAAAAAGCGCGTGGGTTTGACTGCTGGCGCATCAGCGCCAGAGAGTTTGGCGCAGTCAATCGTCGCAAAGATCCAAGAATTTGGTCCGCGGCAAGTGCGAGCACTGCCGGGGGTGGTTGAAGATGTTACCTTTTCACTACCTAAAAATTTAGTTGATTAGGTAGTCAGTTTCAAAAGTTCGCGCAAGATGCCACACATCTGACGGATTTCATCATCAGATACATTGAGGGCTGGCATAAAGCGCAATAGATTGGGTCTAGGAGAGTTAATTAGAAGACCCTCTGGTGCGCGATCACGCGCTAGTTCCACTAATTTTCCGCCGATATCTTTTCCTAAAATCAGGGCGCGCAATAAACCCTCACCACGTTCACCGCCCAGATTAAATTCATGAGAAAGTGCCAGTAGTTCTGAGCGCAGAAGTTCGCCTTTTGCTTTAACTGAATCCAAGAAGCCAGGTGCCAGCAACTGTTCAATTACGCTGATGCCAACCGCAGTCATGAGTGGGTTGCCGTTATAGGTGCCACCTTGGTCACCCGGCACAAAACAAGCCACTGCATCGGTAGCTAACAAGGCGGCCAAAGGAACGCCACCACCAATACCTTTCCCCAAAGTCATGATGTCAGGCTCGATGCCATAGTGCTGATAAGCAAACAAAGTACCTGTGCGGCCACAGCCAGCTTGCACTTCATCCACTATGAGGAGAATGTTGTTCTCTTTAGTAAATTGGCGCAGGTCTTTCATAAAGGCGGCGCTAGCAGGAATGACGCCGCCTTCGCCTTGAACGGGCTCAAGCATCACCGCTACGGTTTTATCTGTCACCATTTTTTTAACGGAATCTAAATCGTTGAGGTCTGCTTTCGGAAATCCAGGCACTTGTGGTGCATATAAGGTATCCCAACCTGGTTTACCAGAGGCGCTCATGGTGGCTAATGTGCGTCCATGAAAGCTGTGGTCAAAGGTAATGATTTCAAAGGCGCCTGGCTTATTGAGTTGCCCCCATTTGCGCGCTAATTTAATGGCACCTTCATTGGCTTCAGCACCGCTGTTTGCAAAAAATACTTTGTTAAAGCAGCTATTTGCCGTCAATAGATTGGATAAGCCAATCATGGGCTCGTTATAAAAAGCTGGACTGGGGTTGATGAGTTTTTTTGCTTGCGCATTGAGCGCCTCAATCATGCCGGGGTTGCCATGACCCAAACAGTTGACAGCCCATCCTTGCAAAAAATCTAAATAGCGTTTGCCATTGTTATCGACTAGCCATGAGCCCTTACCCTCCACCATGATGACTTCTGGTCTAGGGGTAATGAACATGACGGAGTGCGCATCAACAGTCTGGGCAGGATTATTCATTTGGATAGGTGATTGGTTAGGGTGGCAAATTGGAATCTATTATCGCGCTTTGAATCAAAAATGGTGGGGCTCCTGGCCATCAGCTCGCGAGGTCAGCAGCGCTGGTAAAGGAATCTGCAAAGAATTCTTCCTCAGGTAGATGACATTGAGATGAAAAGTCAGCCCGCGCCGAATTGACCATGATGGGGGCACCACAGGCATAAACCTGAAAGTCTTTCATATCTGGATGGTCTTGCATGACGGCTTGATGAACAAAGCCAGTGCGGCCTTGCCACTGATCTTCTGGCTGGGCATCCGATATAACGGGGATATATTTAAAGTTGGCAATCTCTTTTTCCCATGAGGCGCACAGTTCAGGCAAGTAAAGGTCGCTTGGACGACGACCGCCCCAATAGAGATGAACGGGCCGCGCTATTTTCTTAAGCTGCATTTGCTCGATGATCGATTTAATGGGGGCAAAGCCTGTGCCCGCAGCAACAAAAATAATGGGTTTTTTGGAATCTTCTCTTAAAAAGAAGCTACCCAAAGGACCTTCAAAGCGCAAAATATCTTTCTCTTTGAGGGCTGGATCTTTCACCCCAAATACAAAATCAGTAAAAAGACCGCCAGGCAAATGGCGAATATGCAACTCAAGTGGCCCTTCTTGCTCTGGGGCATTGGCTATCGAATAGGCGCGACGTTGACCGTCTTTTAGTAAAAATTCTAAATATTGACCAGCTAAAAACTGAAAGCGTTCAGCCGCTGGTAGTTGCAATTTCAAGATGGCTACGTCGGTGCTGGGCTTGGTGATCGCGTTGACCCGGCATGGAATCTTCCGAATAGCAATATCACCGCTTCCCTGGACTTCACGAGCCTCAATCAGTAAGTCAGACTGTGGGTGTGCGCAGCAAAACAAAATGGATCCCGCAGTTTCTTCAGCCCGGCTCAGCGCACCTTCACTATGTTGACCATGGCTGAGCTGCCCTTCCAATACCTTACCTTTGCATGAACCGCAGGCACCATTCTTGCAACCATAAGGCAAGTTAATGCCCTGTCTGAGGGCCGCCTCAAGGATGCTTTCTTCGGAATCAACTGTAAATTGCTTACCGCTCGTTTTGAGCGTGACTTGATGCGACACTCTCATTCCTTTCAATAAATCGTTACGATGTCACTTATGAAATCGTTTGGTAAACCCCGAATCCTGATTATTGGCTGCGGAGACATTGGTCTGCGCGTTGCCAAACAGTTATCGAAGCACTATCGTGTTTTTGCCTTAACTTCTCAGAAAAGTCGCTTTAGCGAGTTAATACAGTCGGGCGCCCTACCTATTTTGGGAAATTTAGATCAGCCAGAAAGTTTATGGCGGTTAAGCGATTTAGCTCAAACGATCATTCATTTGGCACCTCCCCAAAGTGTTGGTGTCCGCGACCACCGAACCCGCAACCTCCTCCGAATTTTAGCCCAAGGGTCAAATACTGTCCGCCGCCTCATTTATGTCAGCACCACAGGGGTATACGGTGACCACCAAGGGGCTCAGGTAAGTGAAGTGACTCCGGTTAATCCGCAAAGCGAGCGAGCCAAGCGCAGAGTGGATGCTGAGCGCACACTTCGTTTATGGGGGCCAGCCCATGGTGTAGAGGTAACTATTTTGCGGGTGCCGGGTATTTATGCGGCCGATCGTTTGCCGCTTGAGCGCTTGCATGCCAAAACTCCAGCATTACTTCCACATGAAGATGCATACTCCAATCATATACATAGCGATGATCTGGCGAACTTAGTGTGCGCAGCGGTTTATCACGGTAAACCACAAAGAGTCATTAACGCCTGTGATGGTGGCCAAACAAAGATGGGTGATTACTTTGATCAGGTAGCCGATGTGTTTGCATTAGAGCGACCACCACGCTTGCCTGCTGAGCAGTTGCAAAAATTGGTTAGCCCCATGCTATGGTCTTTTATGCGTGAATCTCGGCGCGTAACAAATGCACGCTTAGCAGAATTAAAAACACCGTTGCGCTATCCGAGCGTTGCTGCATTCTTAAAAACTATTTCCAAGAATCCTTCAGGCCAACAGTCCGATTAAAGACGGGTTTGCCTGCTTGTGAATCGATTCGATCGGCAACAAAATAGCCATGACGTTCAAACTGAAAACGCTCTTCCGGATTAGCATCCCTCATACAGGGTTCTAAGTAAGCGGTAATGGTTTCTTTGGAGTTTGGATTGATTGCTTCAAGGAAGTTTTTATCCCCACTGTCTGGGTGGGGGTCGCTAAATAAGTGGTCATAGAGACGCACCTCAGCTGGAATCGCCTCGGCTGCGCTAACCCAGTGAATGTTCCCTTTTACTTTGTAATTATTGGATCCGGGCGTCCCACTTTTACTATCTGGAAAGTGAGTTGCGTTCACCTGGATGACATTGCCATCTGCATCTACTTCAAACCCAGTGCATTCAATCACAAATCCATGACGCAAGCGAACGCGTCCACCAGCCTGATCGCCAATGGGTGGATAGAGTCTGAAGAAGCCCTTAATGGGCTCTTTCATGAAGTCATCCGCCTCGATCCAAAGCTCGCGCGTGAAGTTAAATTCACGATGACCCCACTCTGGATGATGGGGGTGGCGTGGTGCTGAGCAAGGCTCACTTACGTTGGCATCCAAGTTTTGAATGACCAGCTTGAGTGGTTTTAAGACAGCTGTGGCACGAGGTGCTCTAGCTTCTAAGTCATCGCGTAAAGCCTGGTCTAGCGTACTCATATCAATCCAGCTATCCGCTTTTGAAACGCCAATGCGTTCGCAAAAAAGGCGAATGCTCTCAGGTGTATAACCCCTACGACGTATTCCCACAATCGTTGGCATACGAGGATCATCCCAACCTTCAACATGGTTTTCTTCTACCAATTGCAATAACTTGCGCTTACTGGTGATGGTGTAGGTGAGATTGAGGCGAGCAAACTCATACTGATGCGGTAGGGGATCTTTAAAGACGCCTGCTTCTTTGAGTGCATTGAGTACCCAGTCATACAAAGGGCGATTGTTCTCAAACTCCAGAGTGCAAATGGAATGAGAAACGTTTTCTAATGCATCAGAAATGCAATGTGTGTAGTCGTATAAAGGGTAGATGCACCACTTGCTGCCAGTGCGATGGTGATCGGTATGGCGAATTCGGTACACCACTGGATCGCGCATCACAATGTTTGGATGCGCCATATCAATTTTTAAGCGCAGGACATGTTCGCCGTCTTTGAATTTGCCATCACGCATCTGACGAAAGAGCTGCAGGTTATCTTCTGGACTACGCTCACGATACGGACTATTTTTACCAGGTTGACCAAAGTTACCCCGATTCGCATGAATGTCATCAGCGCTTTGGCTATCCACGTAGGCCTTGCCATTTTGAATCAAAATTTCTGCAAATTCATACAGTCGATCAAAGTAATCGCTAGCGTGATAAAGGTGAGTGCCCCAGTCAAAGCCTAGCCATTTCACCGCATCCAAAATGCTATCGGCGTACTCCACATCCTCTTTAACAGGGTTGGTATCGTCCAGGCGCATATTGCAGCGCGCACCACCAGCTTGCGTGTTGTAGTCCTTGGCTAGGCCAAAGTTTAGGCAAATACTTTTCGCATGACCAATATGTAAATAGCCATTGGGCTCAGGTGGAAAACGCGTAATGATTGAAGGTATTGCTTGACCAGCGCTATTGCTGCGATGCTGATAGGCGCCACTCGCCAAGTCATGATCGATGATTTGGCGTAAAAAATTAGAGGGCTCTGCAAGAGCAGGGGAGGCTGGTTTGGAGGGCTTGCTATCTTGGGACATATTCCCATTGTAGAGAAAAGTGCGCTCCCAAGATCAAGGTGCAAAAGGTATAAGCGCCCTTATTCCTCTACAAAGGCTTCTTCGCGGGTTTTTTTGACTGCCGGCAAGGTAACTGCAACCACCAGGAGGGCTGCCGCGATCAGCAAGCCCAGGGAGAGTGGACGAGTCACAAAAGTACTTAAGTCTCCGCGAGACAAAAGGAGGGCGCGCAGGAAATGCTCCTCCATCATCGGACCCAAAATAAAACCTAAAAGGAGGGGCGCGGGTTCGCAGCCTAATTTTGTAAAGAGATAACCTGCAATACCAAAGGCCGCGGTGATGTAAACATCAAACACGGTGTTGTTAACGGTATAGACGCCAATACAGCAAAAAACCAGAATCGCAGGGTACATATAGCGATAGGGGATTTTCAATAATTGGACCCAGACGCCAATTAAGGGGAGATTGAGAACAATCAACATCATGTTGCCAATCCACATGGAGGCAATTAAGCCCCAAAATAATGCCGGATTACTGGTCATTACCATGGGTCCTGGCTGAATTTCGTGAATGGTCATGGCGCCCACCATCAAAGCCATCACAGCGTTTGGCGGTATGCCGAGCGTCAGTAGTGGAATAAAGGAGGTTTGGGCGGCCGCGTTATTGGCAGACTCGGGGCCGGCGACACCTTCAATGGCCCCCTTACCAAACTCATGACTATATTTAGAAGTCTTTTTTTCAACTGAGTAGGCGCCAAAAGACGCTAGAGCAGCCCCGCCACCAGGCAAAATTCCCAAGATGGACCCAATCACGGTGCCACGCAAGATCGCAGGGACCATGCGCTTGACATCTGTTTTGGTGGGAATCATGGTGCTCATCTTGTTCAAAAAGCCCTCGTCTTGCCCTTTCTTTTCAAGGTTGGTCATGATTTCGGCAAAACCAAAGACGCCCATGGCTACCGCAACAAAACCAATCCCGTCATTGAGTTCTGGCAAATCAAAGGCGTAACGAGAAACCCCTGAATTCACATCAGTGCCAATGAGGCCAAGTAAGAGGCCAAGCACAATCATCCCAATGGCTTTAATTAGGGAGCCAGAAGCCAACACGACTGCCCCAATCAATCCGAGAACCATTAGGGAAAAATATTCTGCAGAACCAAACTGAAATGCCATTTGAGATAAGGGTTTTGCAAAAGCAGCCAATACTAGGGTTGCCACACAACCTGCAAAGAATGAGCCCATCCCTGCCGTAAAGAGGGCAACCCCTGCACGGCCATTGCGAGCCATTTGGTAGCCATCAATCGCCGTTACAACCGAGGAGGTTTCCCCTGGGATATTGAGCAATATCGCAGTAGTGGAGCCACCATACTGTGAGCCGTAATAAATCCCCGCCAACATAATGAGTGCTGCGGTGGGGGGCAGCGCATAGGTCGCTGGCAGTAGCATTGCAATCGTGGCAATCGGCCCCAGTCCTGGCAGAACACCAATTAATGTGCCCAATATGCATCCCAAAAAGCAGTAAAACATATTCTGGAGAGTGAAGGCGGTATCAAAACCAAGCGCTAGATTGCTAAATAAATCCATTTTTTTTAAGATCTCTTTTTGGGCTTTACTGCAAAAAGTAAGGCAACAATGGGAATTGCAATTTGAGGCCAAAAACGAAGATGAGGTAGGAGCCCAATGCAAGCACGAGCGCGTTGATCAAGGTTCCCTTCCAGCCGAATTCATGACTTGCCTTTGAAGATGTAAATACCAACACCATAATGGCCAGTCCAAAACCGAAGATGGGTAGCAACACCCCATATAGGACTACGGAGCCGGTAATGAGACCGATGATTTTCCAATCAAAAGGCGGAATTTTTTCAAGCGCTGTTTTGGCTTGAAGGGACTTCACTAAAACCACTAGCCCAAGGGCGGTTAAGAGCAATCCCAGCCAAAATGGAAAGTACCAAGGACCCATTTTGGGTGCGCTATACATAGATTGTCGGGCGGCAATAAAGGTAAAAAAGAGGCCGGTGACCACGTACATTAGGCCAGCCCCAAAGTCCTTCTGATTGCGGATTTCCACTAAATACTCCTTTGTAGCCGTGATGAGGGATTGTAAGACAGCATGCCAGTGGGTTTTGGTGCGTTTGCCCTTGATGGGTGCCAATGCGATAATTATTCCCATGAAAGTCTCCCAAATTCGCCAGGCATACCTGGATTTCTTCGCCGCAAAAGGCCACCAAATTGTTCCATCTAGCCCTGTTGTTCCTGGGGATGATCCAACTTTGCTATTTACCAACGCAGGCATGAATCAATTTAAGGACGTCTTTTTAGGCTTTGATAAGCGTCCTTACACCCGTGCCACTACTGCACAAAAGTGTATTCGTGCTGGCGGTAAACATAACGACTTAGATAACGTTGGTTATACCGCGCGTCACCATACCTTTTTTGAGATGCTGGGTAATTTCTCATTTGGAGATTACTTTAAGAAAGATGCGATTCAATTTGCATGGGATTTATTGACCCAGGTCTTTGAGTTGCCCAAGGATAAATTGTTGGTCACTGTGTATGCTGAAGATGATGAAGCCTACGCGATTTGGAAAGATCAAATTGGGGTTCCTGCCAATCGCATCATTCGTATTGGGGATAACAAAGGCGCGCGTTATGCGTCTGATAACTTTTGGATGATGGGTGATACCGGCCCGTGCGGCCCTTGCACCGAGATTTTTTATGACCATGGTGAGCATATTCCTGGCGGCCCTCCCGGCAGTCCTGATGAGGATGGTGATCGCTTCATTGAGATCTGGAATAACGTCTTCATGCAATTTAATCGTGATGAAGCCGGCAACATGCATCCACTACCAAAGCCGAGTGTGGATACGGGTATGGGCTTAGAGCGCATTGCGGCGGTCTTGCAGCACGTCCATTCCAATTATGAAATTGATCTTTTCGTGAATTTATTAAAAGCAGCCAAAGATGTGGTGGATGCTGCTGGTGGTGAGAGCTGCGATCCGGCGAGCCCGTCATTAAAGGTGATTGCAGACCATATTCGGGCCTGTAGTTTTATCGTAGTTGATGGTGTTATTCCTGGTAATGCGGGCCGTGGCTACGTATTGCGGCGTATTACTCGTCGCGCTATTCGCCATGGCTATAAATTAGGTGCACGTAAACCATTCTTCTATCAGTTGGTACCGGCCTTAGTGAAAGAAATGGGGGATGCATACCCCGAATTGCGTGCGGCGCAAGACAAGGTGGGCGAAGTCATCAAGCAAGAAGAAGAGCGTTTCTTCCAAACGATTGCCAATGGGATGGAAATTTTGGAGGGCGCTTTATCTAATGGCTCAACTACCGTTGATGGTGAAACGGCCTTCCGTTTGCATGACACCTTTGGCTTCCCATTGGATTTAACGGCTGACGTTTGCCGTGAGCGTGGTGTTGCTGTGGATGCTGCTGGCTTTGAAGTGGCAATGCAGAAGCAGCGCGATCAAGCTCGGGCGGCAGGTAAGTTCAAGGTTGCACAGGGCCTCGAATACTCTGGCAAGCCTACCCAATTTCATGGGTATGACACGCTGAAGCATGAGGGTGCAAAGGTTACCGCTCTGTATTTGGATGGTTCATCCGTTCAATCTATCAAAGCGGGCGATGCAGCCGTAGTGGTTTTGGATCACACCCCTTTCTATGCTGAATCTGGTGGTCAAGTAGGTGACCGCGGCGAGTTGCGTAATGAATCCATGCGTTTTGCAGTCGATGATACTTTTAAGATTCAAGCAGATGTGTTTGGTCATCAAGGCGAGCTTATCGAAGGCAATCTTCAAGTAGGCGACTCTTTAAATGCCTTGGTAGATGCTGAGCAGAGAACGGAGACGATGCGCAATCACAGCGCTACGCATATTTTGCATAAAGCCTTGCGTGAAGTATTGGGTGATCATGTGCAGCAAAAAGGTTCTTTGGTTGACGCTAGCAAAACCCGTTTTGACTTTACACACAATGCTCCGATTAGCGCTGCGCAAATTCGTCAAGTGGAAGATATTGTTAACCGTGAAGTGTTAGCGAATACTGCCACCTCAGGCAAAGTCATGTCTTTAGAGGATGCGCAAAAAACGGGCGCGATGATGTTGTTTGGCGAAAAGTACGGCGATGAGGTGCGTGTACTGGAGATCGGTAGCTCTAAAGAATTATGCGGTGGTACGCACGTCGCTCGTACGGGCGATATTGGTAGCTTGAAGATTGTTTCTGAAAGCGGTGTTGCTGCCGGAATTCGCCGGATTGAGGCGGTTACTGGTAACAATGCCTTGCGCTTCTTGCAAGATTTGGAAGACAAAATTAATGAAGCTGCGAGTGTTTTAAAAACGCATCCTGCTGATTTGGTTAATCGCGTCACGCAGTTACAAGAGAGCTTGCGCCAAGCTGAGCGCGAGCTCGAGAAGGTGAATTCAAAACTAGCGGCCAGTCAAGGTGATGAATTAGCCACCCAGGCCGTAGATGTCAATGGCATGAAGGTCTTGGCTGCGCGCTTAGATGGAGCCGATGCTCAGGTTCTACGTGAAACCATGGACGCTCTCAAAGCGAAGTTGAAAACTGCCGCGATTGTGCTGGCATCTGTCCAAGGTGATAAGGTAAGTCTGATCGCCGGTGTTACTGCTGATTCCATTGCTAAAGTGAAGGCCGGCGACTTGGTCAATTTCGTAGCGCTGCAAGTTGGTGGTAAGGGCGGTGGCAAGCCTGAAATGGCAATGGCTGGAGGTAATAATCCAGCAGCATTAGCAGCAGCCTTGGCTGGTGTGCAAGCTTGGGTTGCCAGTAAATGAGCGAGCCCATTGTATTTAATGCAGAGGTAGATGCTATTGGCATGAATTGCCCACTACCAATTTTGCGCACTAAGAAAGCCCTGGCAACGATGCAAACAGGAGAGGTGTTAAAGGTCAAGGCAACAGATGCTGGCGCTGCTCATGACTTTCCTGCTTTTGCAAAGCAAACCGGTAATGAGTTACTAGCTACTACTCAAGAGGGGAATGTGCTTATCTTCTTTTTAAAGAGAAGATAAGCTGCAAACCAAACAATGGGATTAGCCTAAATGGCGATCCTTGAGGTATTGGGCGAAACCAGCTCCGACCTCTGGATGGCGCAAAGCAAACTCCACTGAGGCTTTGAGGTAACCTAACTTACTGCCGCAATCGTAGCGCACACCTTCATACTCATAGCCAAATACAGGCTCTTCTTTGAGGAGAGAGGCGATTGCGTCGGTGAGTTGAATTTCACCACCGGCACCAGGCTTTAAATTACGAATATGATCAAAGATGTTTGATGAAAGAACATATCGGCCAACTACCGCCAAATCAGATGGCGCATCTTGAGGCTGAGGCTTTTCTACAATCCCATCTAAGCGGTAAATCCCTTTAGAAACCTCGGCACCGGAAATAATTCCGTATGAGCTGCTTCTTGCAGGATCAATTTTTTCAACAGCTAATACACAGCCCTGCTCTCTCTCGTGAACATCGAGCATTTGTTTGAGGACGGGGGGCTGACCATCCAATAAGTCATCAGCCAAAATAATGGCGAATGGCTCATCACGAACTAGTTTTTCTGCGCACAAGACTGCATGCCCTAAGCCAAGAGCCTCGGGCTGGCGAACGTATACACAATCCACATGAGTTGGCTTGACGCTACGCAGAATCTCTAGAAGGGCATGTTTATGTTTAGCTTCAAGCTCTGCTTCGAGCTCATAAGCTTTATCAAAGTGATCCTCAATCGCGCGTTTACTTCGGCCGGTAACAAAAATCATTTGAGTAATACCGGCTGCAATGGCTTCTTCTACAGCATATTGAATTAATGGCTTATCCACTACATTGAGCATCTCCTTAGGGCTAGCTTTAGTAGCGGGTAAAAATCGAGTGCCCAATCCCGCTACCGGGAAAACCGCTTTAGTAACTGCTTTGGTAGTTGTAGCCATTTTCAATCCGATCAATATTTATTATTTGAGACGCTCTAATTGTGCAACAAGCTTCTCATGATTTTGTTCAAAGCCAGCTAAACGTTGCTTTTCTTGGGCTACAACCTCTTCTGGAGCTCTTGCTACAAAGCTTTCGTTCCCTAGTTTGTTGCGTGCTTTATTGATTTCATTGGCTAGACGCTCGATTTCTTTGCTCAGACGAATACGCTCGGCCGCAACATCCACTTCAATTTTTAGTAGTAGTTTGATATCGCCAACTAAAGCCATTGGAGCGCCTGG
>Ga0364894_10549_pt1 | contig 13332 bp, 15 predicted proteins | sample ExccelJu500001D4_FD_206942 | JGI IMG/M metagenome (GOLD analysis project Ga0364894, IMG submission 206942) | Enriched cells from Trout Bog Lake Hypolimnion, Wisconsin, USA - BchlTB.July16.5000.01.D4 | ecosystem: Environmental > Aquatic > Freshwater > Lake > Hypolimnion/Profundal zone | place: USA...
ACATATTTCCAGCTTGCCGCTGTTACACTTGGTTCGAGGCTCATAAGTCCCACGGCTTTTTCAAGTTGCGCGTCCTGCTTGCCTTGGGTCATCACAAATGCCACAATAGCCACTTTGTCAGTTCCTGAAATATCCTCACTTTCAATTGATTGCAGAAGCAATGAGGCCTGAATAATTTCCTGAACGAGCACTTTTCTGATCTGTTGCTCTTCATTGCTCCGGCAGACAATACGAAGGATATAGGATAACTCTGATGTATCTGTATAAGGCTGCTTATTGAGTTTAACGCCAAGCGGCCGCAGAATCAGGTGGGTAGTGATAACAAGACCTGCCCCGATGACTGCCTGGAGCTGGAAGCCTGAGCCCGACAGTGTCCCGATTGCTGCAGCGCACCACAGGGTAGCGGCTGTGTTCAAACCGCGGATATTGAGACCTTCCCGCATCAGTAACCCTGCACCGAGAAAGCCAACGCCGGAAACTACCTGAGCCGCGATCCTGCTTTGGTCAATTGGAACGACCATTGCCATTGAGAGAGAAACGAATAGGGAAGAACCAAGTGCCACCAGTGCGTTTGTTCGCAAACCAGCATTACGCTGCCGCCACTGTCGCTCAAGCCCAATCAGTGCTCCCAGAATCAGGGCAAGTCCATTGTTAAGAGCAAAAGAAACCATATTCATATGTTGCCTCATTGACTCCGATCTGGTCGATATCCTGGGTCAGCGAATAGATCACACGTTTTTGCAGAGACCGGATTGTAGCAATAATCTTTCTCGTACTGGTCTCAGCAGCTCCGGTCTGTCCTGGTGTAGTGGTATTGTCAGCATTCTCTGCAGTAAATGCAGGAGCATCTGCCCGGTAGCGAACAAGATTCATTCGCTGCCGGACATAGCCGCGCAGGGTACAGATTTGTTCGGGAGGGCGAAAAGCTCCTTCCAGCAGACCATAGGTATACAGTCGCTGCAGCCATTGGCAGTCGAGCACATCACTTTTACAGCCGGGTACGTTTTTGACATGACGGGCATTGACCAGCTTTACCTCAAGCCCCTTGCTCTCCAGGATCTCAAAAACGGGAATCCAGTAAATGCCGGTCGATTCCATAACAACTGTGGTGACCTCGCATCTAATCAGTCAATCGGCCATGCGTTGCAGATCATAGGTGAAACTCTCGAATTCCCGTACCGGTGGTTCGCTCGTCCCTTCCGGCACTTCATAAAATGGCTCCGAGAGCCAACGTCGATACCGGCTGCATGAATATTGATATGTTGCAGGTGCTTGGGCAGTTTCACAGTCTTGCTCTTTTTTTGCTTTTCGGCGCGCATTGGTTTATCCTCCGTCATGGTTGATTGGCATGACCGGAAGGGGAGCTGTCGATTTTGGCTCTCTTCCAAACGGGATAGCAACTGCTTCACCAGTGACAAAGCCGCCAGTTCCCGGACCACGCTAACTTACGGGCACAGTGCACCAATGGCGATACGGTCTCCTCGCTCCGGTTGCCGCTTTTTATAATAATCAACTTCGAAATCTCAACCAAGTTACTTTATGATAAACCCCGGGCCAGGCCGAGTGGACCGCTAACAAATACAACCCAAGCGAATGAAAACGCGAATTCAGAGTTTTCTTTCTACAATCCTTTAATGAAACGGAAGACTAGCAGGCCCATCAGGAAGACCAGATAAAATCTCAGAAAGTAGAGTGAGAATCTTACTGTTTTAGTCATTTGTACACGTGGCATAATTATTCCCCTTCACGGCTATATTCGTGGTAAGAGCCCTTTCATGATTTCGTTATAATAGATAACTCCCAAAATATGGTCGTCACTGTTGACAATGGGGATCATGCGATAATGGTATCTGCCGAATATCTCAGCCAGATCCTCGCGGGAGGCATCTTTTTCCGCAGTAACCACCGGAAAGATCATAATGTCTTCAAGCATGGTCTCATCGTCTGCGAGCACCAAGTGCCTTAAGTCCACCACACCGATCAGGGTTTTACTGTCCCCGTTCACCACATAGACATACGAGACGCTTCTGGGTTCCTGATTGAGATGGCGAATGCCTTCCAGTACATTTCCCACCGTTGCTTCTTTGGGCATCACCACATAGTCCTGAGACATGATGTCATCGGCCTCGGGCTCCTGATCGGAAAGGACTATCCGAACCTTCTCGGCCACCTGGGCATTGAGCAGTTCTAAAAGCTTCTGGACATTATCAAAGGGGAGCACTGAAAAGAGATCGGCCAGTTGTGGGACGGTCATCTCTGTGAAAATCTCCCTCGCCCTTTCCTGGGAGAGGTCCTCCACTAGCTGACGCTGGGCTCTGGGCTCGGCCTCGGCTAGAGTCTCGGCTGCCTTTTCAGAATCCAGCGCGCCAAAGAGCGCCTCCTGTTCTTCGCCCTGTAATTCTTCCAGAACATCGGCAAGATCCTCGCTCGGCAAGTCCATTACCTGTTCCCTTGTGATAGACAGCGACACCTTGTCTCGCACTGCCGTGTCTTCAAGCGAAAGAGGCTGGACGTATCTGGAGGGGATCAGACGATCCTTTATCCAGGTCAGCTTTCCAAGACCCACACGACGGAGAATGCCTTTAAGAGAAATATCGACATCGGTGATGACCATCTGCCCTTTGGACTCGGCAAGGAATACGTCATTGACGACTTCACAGCGTCGGCCATCAATATCAAGAATTGTGCAGCCCATAAGATGCTCATCAATGAGTATCCAGCCGGGTTGATCGACAAAGGGAGGGTAGGCGTCTCCCTCCGCAGGTTGGACGAAGATCGCTTTGTCCTCTATCCGGACAACCTTATCCCAGGGCACAAACTCCGTTGCCTTTCCCCAGCCGTGTTCAATATATATCCCGACCACATGCCAGTAGGGCTCCACCGTATGGAAGACAAGATCAGTAAGTTTCCCTATCCGGTTCTTGACCTTTCCGCTGCAGACAGGTCTTTTCAACAGCTCGGAAAAATGGAAGATCTTGAGGACATCTCCTGGCTGTTCCGTCGTCTTTGTTGTATATTGATTCATTGTAGTCTCCTTATCCGGGCAGCTCAATTGAACAGCTCGGGGAATAATGTGGTGACCCCAAGGAGGGTGGATATAATGGATACAAAAACCACGATCGACCAGTTGACGATGTTTTCCCAGCGGGTGTTGACATGCTCACCCATGAAGGCGGGTTCATTGAGAATCAGTAGCAGGAAAACCAGCGCCGCAGGCAACAGCGTAACGGCGACTACTTGGACAAACATGGTAATCGTCACCAGAGGAGCGTTGGGAATAAGCACAACCGCACCCGAAGTGAGCAGCATCAGCAGATAGATTCCATAAAACCATTTAGCATCCTTTACTTTGACGTTCAGCGAATGCGCCCAGCCGAAGAGTTCGCCCACAGCCCATGAAGAGGACAGCGAAATACAGAGAGCGCCCAGAAATCCTGCATCGAACAGGCCTATCGCGAAAAGTTTTTTGGCAAGAACGCCCTCTCCGGAAGGCAAAAGTGGCACCAGGGCCTCTGCTGTCTGCTTAGCATCTTCAATGGTTATCGGCGGCTGATGATAAAAGAGGACCGCTCCTGTGGTGATGATAATAAAGACCGCGACAATGCAGGTCGCAAGAGACCCGATGAAGGTTTCTAACTGGCCGAACTTAATATCCTTAATATCCAACCCCTTATCGACGACGGCGCTTTGCTGGAAGAAGATCATCCAGGGGGCGATGGTCGTGCCGATATTGGCCATGATGATAAAAAGGAGGTCGTTGGTCATCCCTCCGCCGAAATCCGGGTGGTAGAAGCCTTTAAGAACTGCACCCCAACCTGGGGAGTAGGAGACCTTCATGCCCCAGATTGCAGCCGGGATATAGACCAGATTAAAGATGCAGAAGAACAGGGTCATCTTCTCAAAGGTCCAATAGCTGCCTGTTATGACGACGGCAAAAAGAATCAGTGTCACGCCAATAAAGGTAATCCAGGGCGGAATACCCAGCATGCTCATCGCCGCAGTCATCCCGATATACTCGGTGATGAGTGTGAGCCAGTTGACCACGGCCAAATCGGCAATTGAAAACCACCCCCAGAAGGCACCGAAACCTTCGAATATCGCCTCGGCATGCCCGCGTTTGGTGACAGCGCCCAACCGGACTGTCATCTCTTGAACGTAGTAGGCCATGGGGATAAGGATGATGAACATCCAGAGCAGAGAAAATCCGTACTTGGAGCCTGTCACTGCATAAGTGGAAATTCCTCCGGCATCGTTATCTGCCACCATGACGATAATGCCGGGACCCAGTACCGAAAGGAAAATCAGAAGCTTTTTCCACAGACGATGCGTAATATGAAAACCTTTGCTTAGAAGATACATAGCAATACCATTTACTTTTAAATTAATTATTGCGTTCAAACGGCATGACAGGCCGCTTGCTTGTATACTCGATTACCTGCAGGAGTACAGGGAAGGAGGTTCAGCGTCCCGGCCACAGAACGTTGCGGGAGAAAAGCGGTAATATGCCAGCCAGTGGGCCAGAAAATTCGGGCGTAATGCAGTTCCAGCTCTACGGACAAGCGGACGCAACAATCCGGCAGTCATCCATTTGGATGAGGCCATTCTGGACACGTCACGTTTGTGCACAAGCACAAATTTGTGTATTGCCATCGGTCACCTCCCGGAATCATTTGCTTGATCGGGAGGTAAAAAGGAGGGGGCCTTAGAGGCGAACCACCGAAATCACCGGAAGAGGAAGCAAAAAATACTGAGGAAATGTTGCGAAACTAATTTAATACGACTACTGTCGCCGTCCATTTTATTTCTCTCAAGTTAATACTATCCAGACGCCATACGTCCGGCCATTTTGAGCCTATGTACACCTGGTGTGCGCTTATTGTCAACCTTTTTTTAATGTTTTGATTACCCTGAAGGGGAGACTTAGAAATTCGAATCTGTTCAGTATTTCACAGCTGAAAGAGGTGGCTTCGTTTATTTGAATAAGTATTCAACAATTTCAATTTAAATCTCTGGAATATTATAGTTAGGTATCGTGGTTGAAATTGCGTGGTGTATCGTGGACTATGATCTTTTTTTATATGTTACAATTGCCAAGGTTATGTTGCTCCATAGCGCATCAAGTTGAGATTCTTTCTCATATGACTGAAAAAATGTGTCACTGGATTTCAGTTTCATTCCTTTTTTAACTCCTTCTTGAAAATACTTCTAATTTTCTTCATTATAGAAACTTCTCTATTTTCAGGGTATGTTCATAAATAGCACGTAACTGACTGAATCAAAAGAACCAAAAATATTCGCGCGTTGGGAGAACGCAACCATTTGTCATATACTCTGAAGAGACTTTGATCCTACCATGCCAGGAGAATTCTACATTTGATCGAGCGCAACCTCATAACATTTACCTTTATAATCCTGGTCGGTAGCGGCTGTCAGTGGCTGGCCTGGCGGGTCAAACTACCTGCTATAATCTTTCTTCTCCTCTCCGGAATCCTGGTCGGTCCGGTCCTTGGGCTGCTTAACCCTGATCAGTTTCTTGGTGATTTATTTTCCCCATTCGTCTCCCTTTCAGTAGCAGTAATACTGTTTGAGGGCAGCCTGACTCTCAGATATAAAGAGATCCTCGGTAAACAGATGGTCGTGAGAAACATGGTCACTGTCGGCCTTTTAGTTACTTGCCTGATCACAGCAGTAGTTACCCATTATTCCTTGAGTCTTTCCTGGCAGATATCTTTTCTGTTCGGAGCTGTGTCAGCAGTCACCGGACCAACAGTAATTGTACCAATGCTCCGCACAGTGCGGCCAACTGCTGCTGTCTCCAACATTCTTCGGTGGGAAGGTATTGTCGTTGACCCAATTGGAGCTTCATTAGCAGTCCTTATCTACGAATTCATTATCTCAGGCAGCGGTAGCCATGCCTTCGGTCATACACTTCTCAGCCTCTGTCAGCTTATCTTTTTCGGTATTTTTCTGGGATCAGCCGCTGGACATCTGTTCGGCCTGCTTCTCAGAAACCACTTGATTCCCAAATTCCTCCACGGCATCATTTCTCTGGCCCTTGTTTTCTTCACTTTCACGGTTTCCTATATGCTACATTCTGGATCCGGTTTGGTGGCTGTGACAGTTATGGGAGTCTGGCTGGCTAACATGCGAGATGTGAATGTAGATGAAATTCTCGACTTCAAAGAAAGTCTGAGCGTTGTCTTGATCTCATTGCTCTTTATTCTTCTGGCTGCCCGTATAGATTTCACAAATTTTACCAATCTTGGTTGGAAGGCGATCTTTGTACTTTTTGCAATCCAGTTTCTCGCCAGGCCCCTGAACGTGCTAGTCTCTTCTTTTGGATCTGAACTTTCATGGCCTGAACGTCACCTTCTGGCTTGGATCGCGCCGAGAGGTATTGTTGCCGCTGCCGTCTCCGCCCTTTTTGCCATAAGACTTGAAAATGCAGGATTTGCTGGTGCCAACATGCTGGTTCCCTTGACTTTTCTTGTGATTGTCTGCACTGTACTTTTGCAAAGTGCAACTGCTCGCCCTATAGCCTCTTGGCTTGGAGTAGCAGAACAGGATTCCAAGGGGCTGCTTATTATTGGTGCCAATCCGGTGGCCAGAACATTAGCCAAGCCCTTGATGGACCAGGGATTCAGGGTTCTCATGGCAGATAGCAGCTGGACCAATATTACAGCCGCGAAGGTGGAAGGTTTCGATACCTACTATGGTAACCCGATCTCTGAGCATGCAAACCGCAATCTTGATCTGGTAGGAATTGGATGGATGCTTGCACTATCTGCCAACGAGAACATGAACGTCTCATCAATGTTGCATTATCGCTTGGAAATTGGATCTAACGCTGTGTTTGCGATCCAGTCCAAAACATCGGACAACAGCACCGATAACCGGACCCTCGCCGCAATCCAGCGAGGCAGGATCCTTTTCGGCCGGGACATCACCTATGACAAACTGGCATCTATGATCTCCCGTGGCGCTGAGATCAGAACCACAAGACTAACCGATACCTTCAACTACCAGAACTTTGTTAAAACCCACTACAGCGAAGCAATTCTCCTCTTTGCAATGGACGGTAGCAAACATCTGCATATGGTGGTCGACGAAAACCCAATAGTACCTAAATCTGGGTGGCTGTTAATCAGTTTGACACTGTCTCTAGGCGTGGGATAACTCTTGGCAATGTAAAGCCAATGCCCAAAAAGCCCGGTTAAGGTGTTTCCTGATCGACGACCGAATTAATAGATACTATTGTGGGGCAGGGATCTGTTTGGCCAATTGTGCCCCTAGTCCTAACAGTTCTGAATGGTTATCAAGTCCATTTATAAAGCGTTTTGGAATTTGAGAGAGGCCGATTTGGGCTCCAACGAGGCTGCCTGTCAGGATTGCCCTCGCCTGATTCTGGCCACCGCCATTTACGGCATGGAGTACAGCGGACTCAAAATTGTCATGAAATCGAGCCGCGAGGTAGTACGCTGCGGGCAATTGATGATAGATGGCACAGGGCATGCCATAGACAAGTGAAACTTTCCAGGCTGGCTCTATACGGATATCAGGATCAATGGCCGCGGCTGCCATGTAGGATGGTGTCAACAAAGCATCCGGTGAGGCAAACCGGCCTGATCGTGGAGGATCTGGGGCACCCGGTAAAGGAGGCTGCAGATTATCACTGGTGACAGCATGAAAGGGCAACTCTCCATTTTTAACCAGCTGCATCAATTTTTTCGACAAATTGGTGTCAAAAAGGTGTCCCTGGACAAGTAGGCTCAATACCGAACCAAAGGCTACAGTCATTGAGACCACGGTATCGTCCGTCTGGGTGAGAACGGTATTCTTGGCAATTGCTGCAGCCAACTCAGTGGGGCGGGTGGCATATCGAACCCCAATGGCCAGGGTACGTTCGATTGCTTCAGTGGTGTCGGCATTACTCCCGGTATCCTGCCAATCCATGCCCGCTTGGGTCCTCTGCCGCCAGACTTCACGAATCGACTGACTGGTATACCGTCCTGGACCACTTATCGGGGTGCCGTCAAGCTGCGGAAAGAGTTCCTCGTCCATGCGTTTGCAGAAATCACGTTCGTCATAACCGCCGCAATCGTTTAAAGATCGAATCATCATTGTCAGGATATATCCAGACTGGGAAAGCTGACCGGCCTTTAACCCATCGTGGTAACGACCAGGTCTGGGATCCGTATAGTCGTCAACCCATTCCCCGTAATCGGCATGCAGTTCATCTAGGTTGTAGTACCAATGTGGGCCAAGCCCCAAAGCATCCCCGATGAATGCGCCAATTATTGCCCCCTGCGCTCTGTCTTGAAGTGCTGTTGTCATAATCGTCTCATTGCTATTTACTGCACAGTGATGTTATTCAAAAATGGCACAGACCAGAATCCGCGCCAAACTGATACTTATTCAATTGGTATTTTTGTCGAGCACTTCTCTGATCTTGGCTGCAAGATCGGTTGTGGAGAACGGCTTCTGTATAAAGTTGACGCCCTCATCGAGCACCCCTTGATGGGCGATAGTATTGGCGGTATAACCTGACATGAACAGGCGTTTGAGTTTAGGGTAAAGAGATAAAAGGTTCCTGGCCAGATCCCTACCGTTCATATCGGGCATGACCACATCCGTCATGAGGAGGTCGAGATCGCCGTCATGCTCTTGGGCGAGACGGATTGCCTCTCCCGGTGTCGCAGCGGGCAGAACTCTGTAGCCATGACGTTCAAGCATAGTCACGGTCAACGCCCCAAAGATATGCGCCCTGACCCTCGTTCAACGTTTGAATAAATGTTTCCGCATAAACCTTATTACCTGCTCGATTGATATGGGAATATGAACTCTCCCTCTCTTTTTCTGAGATGTTGAGGAGATCAATCAGAATCGGCCGGCGTTCTCCATAGAAGGGAACGGCATAGGCGTGGTCCCCTTTACCCAGCAAATCATTACGTTTAACACCTGTCATTGCTTCAGCCGCTCTGTTCCATACAACGACACGCTGATCAGTATCGATGATAAATGTGGCATCCGGAAGAAAATCTATGATGTCTGTCAAATACTGACGCTCAGCAAGAAGGTCTGACTCCGCCCGTTTGCGCTCGGTGATATCTGCGAGCAAGGCCAAAATAAAATCGACGGAAAGGCCAGCTGCAGTTGCCCGGTTGATCGTGGCATCCACGGTGCTCTTCCCGACACTGCAGGTTCTGGCTGTATCACGTCTGCTTTGGTTGCATGACCAGATCAGCCGGAGTATTTCTCGTGTTTTTCGCATGGTAACTCTTTCTCTTGGCATCCTGTTCTCCTTATAGAGACTCAAGAAGGACAGGATACTGGTGAAGTTACCCCGCGACTACTCTCTCATTTTATGCTGGCCGCATTGCTCCGGAATGCTGGCCTTTTTCAAATCGGAATGCTGGCCGCTTTCCCATCGGAACGGTGGCCTTTTTCATCCGGAATACGCAATAATCGCATGTTCCCAGCGGCAGAATGGCAAAGAATTATCAAAAGAGCACAAAAAAGCCGGTCACCCTGTCCCCACAGAATGACCGGCTACTACAGTGATACCGGCAAAAGTATCAATTTAATCCTACCACAGGGGAGTAAAATGGAACAGAAAATATACACTCTCTTGGCATGAGATGATTCTTGGTAATGTTATGCGAATGCCCGACACCTTCGGTTGAGGTGTTTCCTGAGTATACGAACTTGATCATGGCCCACATAAATGACCTGAAATGGAGCATTTTGGTAGTTAGCTAAATCAATAATATTTTCGAAAGGTAGAGCGGGAAATGGAGCATCTTGATACAGATTATTCCAGATTCTCAACCGAGAAAATTACTCCATTCTTCAAGCAGCTGATACTACTTTAGTATTATAATTGAGGTAGAGGTACAAGATGCAAGAAGAACCTCAGCGTAATCAATTTTCCCCTCAGGTCTATTTCTTATTCTGTGTAACAAGCGGGCCTATCCGAACAGCAGGAAATCTCTATTAACCAGTAGCTAAATTGCGGACACTATGCTTGCTCTAAACCATAGTCTGTCCCGATTACCTTTATTACTTTCTTGTTACCCCATCACCAGTTTGCTCCAGTTCTTCTGCCGTGATCAGGCGGTAACTTGTGCTTCGTCCCCCGCCCGGATTTTGAATCAGAATGTTGTGGACGACGAGTTCCCGCATATCTCTAAGTGCGGTGTCAGATGAGCATTTGACAAACTTGGCATATTTCGATGTGGTCATGTGTCCCTTAAAATTGTCGAGCATGCGATTAATGATGAAGCGTTGTCGTTCATTCACCGGATCAAGATTAATCCGGTTCCACAGTTCCGCCTTAAAGAGAACCGAGGACAGTGTATCTTCTGCATTAACAACAGCGCGCGAAAAACAATTTAAAAACCAGGACAGCCAAGATGTAATATCGACACTGTTTTTTTGCTGTTTCTCAAGCTGTGTATAATATGCTTTGCGTTCCTGCTCAATTTGTCTGGACATAGAATAGAAGCGATTGGATGTCCCATCTGCCCTTGCCAAAGCCATATCCGCAAGTGCACGCGCAATCCGCCCATTGCCGTCTTCAAATGGGTGAATAGTGACAAACCATAGATGGGCAATTGCCGCTTTAAGCACAGGATCAAGCTTCAGGTCAGTTTCAAACCATGAAAGAAACTTCATCATTTCCGTATCAAGCCTGGATGCTTCTGGTGCCTCATAATGCACCCTCTCATGCCCTACTGGACCAGACACAACCTGCATTGGACCTACTTCTGCTGGTCGCCAAGCACCAACGGTAATGCGGTGCATACCACTTCGACCTGTCGGAAACAAAGCCGCATGCCAGTCGAACAAGCGCTCCGCAGTCAAAGCCTGATCGAAGTTTTGTGTCGCATCCAGCATCATCTCAACAATGCCTTCAACATCGCGACCAACAGGCTTGTCGTTTTGTAGAGGAATGCCGAGTCTTCGGGCAATAGAAGATCGGACTTCGTCAGTATCAAGTCTTTCGCCCTCTATGGCCGACGAGTTCACAACCTCAGTTGTGAGGATATTCAGGCTGGCCTCCTGCCGGATCGGGGAACCTAACGCCTCCATCTTACCCAGTAAGCGCCCCTGCCGGTGACGAGCCTCGGCGAGCAATGACGCAAGGGCTTTATCGTCCCAGATGAAATTTGGCCAGTCTTTCTTTTTATAAATCCACATGCATAATCTCCGTATTATATGCGGTGATTATAGCAAGTATTTGCCGCAATGCCTACTGAAAACCGCGTATCGTGCGGTGAATAGCAGCCTTAACCGCCGCAAATGCTTTTTATTCTGCTGAGCAAAGAAATGTTTTTGATTTTTTGCTAATTTGTTCTGATCAAGCGGGGAAATCCTTGTCTCGTTTTCCATACTCTAGCAGTGCTTTAAGGCACAACGGTTGATACCGTGCCATATCGTGCATCCGGAGACTGAAAGTTTCCAATCCACCTGATTGTTTCATGATCGGAAACCTTACCGAGACTGGAGATAATTTTGTCACCATGAGATGTTGTCGTTTTCAGAAGACGACTTCACTAATATGGTTTGCAGTCGGTTTTTTGACATTTCCTATGATCGCCTTCTGGAAATGCCGAATCTGTCTCTCAATAGACCTTGCCCTAGTGAGAGCCTTTCCAGCCATCGCGGAGCGCTCCGAAAAGGCTCTCAATAGGGTGGTTTTTGAATTTTGAGAGGGCGCTCGCGCAAAGTCTAAGAACCTATTGAGAGCTTTACGAGAACAGTTCCCATTTATTTGCCATTTTGCTCTACGTTTGTTGTATATAGCAACCCGACGCGCTATATACACTAGCAATATACCATTCGTTGCTATATACTATTAATATATACCGCCCCAACTATATACTAAAGCTATATACCATACTTGCCGTATACCTCTGCTCTATATGGTTTGTCAAAAATGCTGCTTTTTGCTATATACACTTGCTTTATACTGCTCCTTGCTGTATACTTGTAATATATAGCTCTTAAGGAAAAGGAGGTTGCAAAATGGCTTTAGGATCAGTGTTTGAAAATAATAGAACGCAAGCGGTACGGCTCCCTGTAGGGACACGTTTTCCAGAAGGTGTAAAAAAGGTTGTTGTACGTGTTGTGGGCCTGGATCGGATTCTCTCGCCGGCCGGAAATACCTGGGACAGCTTTTTTTTAAGCCAGGATGGTGTTAGCGATGATTTTATAACTGAAAGGGCATCCCAAGATCAATCAGAAAGAGAGGCTTTGTGATGCTAAAATATATGTTGGATACAAATATCGTCATTTATGTGATAAAACGCCGTCCAGTTGAACTTTTAGAGGTTTTCAATCGCCATGCTGGGCAGATGTGTATCAGTTCCATCACATTGGCTGAACTTTTGCACGGTGTTGAAAAAAGCTCAACGCCAGATCGAAATCTACTAAAGGTTGAGGATTTTCTTTCCAGGCTTGAGGTTTTGCAATATGGGACAAAAGCTGCATCTCATTATGGCGAGATCAGGGCAGACCTCGAGAGGGAAGGAACGCCTATCGGTGTTAATGACCTGCATATTGCCGGACATGCACGAAGTGAAGGTTTAACACTTGTATCCAACAATATTCCTGAATTTGAACGGGTTGAGGCTTTACGTTTGGTTAATTGGATATAAAACGAATTAACGAGGAAAAATGATAATCGGATACGCCAGGACATCAACCGTCGATCAGATTGCTGGATTTGAAGCACAGATCAGAGAACTCGAAGCCGCCAATTGTAAAAAAATCTTCCAGGAGCAGGTTTCATCAGTGGCCGTCCGGGTCCAGCTTCAGGCTGCCCTGGAGTTTGCAAGAGAGAGTGACGTGCTTGTAGTGACCAAGCTTGACCGTCTGGCCCGATCGGTCCCGGATCTTATGGACATCATCCGGACTCTGGATGAAAAGTCAGTCGGCTTACGAATCTTAAATCTTGGCATGGACACGCAGACGCCGACTGGCAAACTGATGCTGACCGTCCTGGGCGGCATTGCTCAATTCGAGCGAGAGATGATGTTGGAGCGGCAAAGGGAGGGCATAGCCAAGGCTAAGGCAGATGGGAAATACAAAGGAAGGAAACCTTTGTCGGCGGATCTGCGACAACAGGTAGTCACCTTGGTAACGGATGGCTTTCCGAAAACCCACATTGCCCGTCAACTGAACATTGCAGAGGCAACGGTGCATCGGATTCTGGCGGGCCGGTGACATGATAAACAGCCCTGTGTAGCGCAGGAGAAAAACCATGGATAAAAAATTACTCGCTTTGCTGGAGAGGATATTTGCCGTTGAGATTGATGGTGCTGTCTTTCG
>Ga0364894_10570_pt1 | contig 13040 bp, 9 predicted proteins | sample ExccelJu500001D4_FD_206942 | JGI IMG/M metagenome (GOLD analysis project Ga0364894, IMG submission 206942) | Enriched cells from Trout Bog Lake Hypolimnion, Wisconsin, USA - BchlTB.July16.5000.01.D4 | ecosystem: Environmental > Aquatic > Freshwater > Lake > Hypolimnion/Profundal zone | place: USA...
CGGGCTCTCCCCGTGGTCGATTTTTGACGGTGCACTTGCCGTTGGCAGTCTGATTATGACCGGTGTCGGAATTATTGGCTACAAACAAACCACCCAAGCCGTTAAAAACCTGCAGCGTCCTTCTACAGCACAAGAGGAAACAACCATATAGAGGCGATTTAGCTCAGCAAACGTTCGATGCATGCCTTTATGTCCTTAATCCTGACTGGTTTCGCGAAGAAATCATCAACCTGTCCACGCAAGGCGTCAACAACAGTATCCATGCTTGCATAGGCTGTGATCATGACGACCTTCGTCTTCGGGTACTTTGTCTTGACCGTTTCCAGAACCTTTATCCCATTAAGTCCGTGCATCTTCAAATCCGTGATCACCACGTCAAACGTTTCTTCTTTTAATCTGGTCAGAGCGGGAGCGGCGCTGAGGAAAAGTTCAATTATGTGCCCTTCTTGCTCAAGGACCGCCCTAAGCATCTTGCCGACGATATTTTCATCATCGATCACCATGATTCTATACGTTTTCATTGACGCGCTACCGTGTTAAGCCTGTGAATGGATATGGATAAACAGATTTTCTACCGGCTTTACCGGCGGATTCCAACGTTTATAAAGAGAAGGCATCTCCTTCTACAACAGAGTAAATTTAACCACATGATACGGGATTGCAAGAATTACAGCGTATCGGGAAAAATGGTACTCAGACTATTCTGCGGCCCCAGTCCTTGGATGAGGAGAGAGGAGAGAGAGAGGTGTTGTGCAATGAGTGAGAGGTGGTAGAATACGTTGTATCTTTAAGGTATTGCTGATCGAATTGTCAGCTGCTGCAGGGAGGATATAAGGTCACCTTGAAAAATTCACAGCAGCGGCTGTTTTGACGTACGGGAAAAAGATATCCCCGGCTGGAATTCCAGTCGGGGATGGAGAGGTCTCCTGCAAAAATGAAAAACAGTACAAGACATAATACCCTGAAATTTGGAGAGGCAGTACGAAGCGACGCATGCGGGCCTTATCGTCTTGAACAGCTCAAAAACCACCATTCACTGGTCAGGGGGAAAGAAATCTTCTGTCGAGTTTCTTATTGTACTGTCAATTTTGCCGCCAAAGCCCTCCCATAATCCTGGCATGCCTTTATTCCATCGGGCGATTCAACTGAGGCCTCTTTTAAGCTTAAACCGCCAAGGTTGACAACATCCATTTTACAGACGAACTGCATGGTGTCATAGACCATGGGGGCTGACTCGCCGCTGTGGGTGTAGGAACCAAATGCCCCACCGATTTTCCCGACGAGATTTGATTTCTCAGCCAAAAAAAGGAATGTTTTCATTCCCGCTGTAATATCACGATGATAGGTTGGACAGCCAAAGATATATCCGTCATATCCAGCAAGTTCTGATTCGCTCTTAATATCGGAAACCTTTTTCAATTCGACATCAACACCTGCGAATCGAACACCTTCAGCGATAAAATTAGCCATTGTTTGGGTCTTTCCTGTACGGCTGACATATGCTACAAGAATTTTCATTTTTTTTGCTCCTTTTTTGAATTGGGGGAATAAAAATCCATTCGATGCGTATGATTACAGTATGATTCTGTCTGATCCGTTAGTTTTGGTATTCCTCAGGGCGTAAATTTAGTTGCAAAGAAGATTTGATCATCCTTAAAGAGTATGGGGAGTATTTGAATTCGTCGTCAGGCTCTTTAAAATAAAAGGAATTGAATCCATGCACTGTGGCATTTCATGATTTCTTTTTTTAAAAAATTCTGGATGAGACACGGTACATGAAAATTAACTGACAAAATTATGGAGAAACAAAATAATGTACCGATATGTAATTCTAACATAGTATATACGCATAAGCTTACCGCAGATGCCTATCAATTGTCAATAATGATCATTATTATTATATTTTCTTTTTAAATAAAGAATGCCTTTTACCAGTTCGATAACCGGTCCGTGACCGTTTATCAATTTGGCGGACAACCATTCCGGATTTCCGCTTGGCGTGTCTTTTCGGTCGGTTCCACAGACGAGTATTTCAACGGGGATCTGTAAAAGAGAATTTGCTCATCTCTGGCAGGGAGCCAAAATGATAGCACAAAAAGACGTTACAATTTCACAGCCACATCGACTTGGAGTCACGTTTTCTTAATTGATTTGCTCCTTGACTGTTGTAGGAAAGATGTAGGCTTAGGTCCTTGCCGTTCAGTCCAGGTTTAATGGGATGCATGAAGGCTGCATATCGTTAATCCACAGATATTCCCCGTTTCCATACCGCATCGTCTCTATGATTCCGGCGGCCATCTTCTGTTTTTCGCTGTCTGTAAGGTCTTTTCTTGCAGAGATCCCCTCAATGGCTGAATAGCCGAGGTCGACGGTTGACATGGATTCGTTGCCTATAGGTGTCGGCAACCTGGATCGAATCGTGGGAAGCGAGATATTGGGTGGACATGATCTCAAAGGTATTGCGAATCAGATCGTTGAGCTTCTCGTTTTTATCATTCACCAAAATGGAATGGATCCTGACGACACTTTGCTCACCTTGATTCTGCTAAGATTTCATACCTATTCCCATCGTGATCAGGACAAACAGGATGAAGAAGGGCAGAGTGGTACACAGGATCTTTTGTTTGATCGACATAGGGTACCGCTAGTTTTCCTTTGATATTTCTTTAATTCTTAAGGCGAGACTTTCCCTGACCTTCAGCGCCAGGCCCTCAATCGTAAAAGGCTTTTGGATGAATTGCACATCCGCATCCAGCTCTCCACGTTTTGTGATCACATCTGTTGTATAGCCCGATGTAAAAAGGCATATGATTTTCGGATTACTCTTTATAATCTGCTGCTCAAGTTCACGTCCGTTCATTTCGGGCATCACTACATCAGTCATCAGCATATCTATAGTTCCGGCATGCTCCTTACCCAACTGGATGGCCTCTGTCGGTTTGTTTGTAGCAAGTACCTTGTAGCCTAAATTCACCAGCATCGTTGTGCAGATTTCAAGCAGGGCGACTTCGTCTTCGACAACCAGAATCGTTTCATCAGAGCCTCTCGGCATACATTCCGGTTCTTCCTCTCTGCTCTCGGCTGCCGATCCTTTATAAAAAGGGAGATAAATTTTGAATGTCGTTCCTTTCCCCGGTTCGCTGTACAAATTGATAAAACCATTATTCTGTTTAACAATGCCGTATACGGTCGACAGACCCAAACCTGTCCCCTTCCCGAAACCCTTGGTGGTGAAAAACGGTTCATAAACCTTGGACTGAGTCTCTTTATCAATGCCGACTCCATTATCTGTGACGACGAGCACGGCATAGTCTCCGGGAATGAAAAAGGTGTTTGCAACGCAGTATGTCGTATCAATAATCGCCCGCTGGGTTTCGATATTTATCCTGCCATCCGCGGATAGAGCATCCCGGGCATTCACGCAGAGATTCATCAGCAATTGATTGAATTGAACAGGATCGATTTTCACGAGATAGGTTTCGGATCCGGGTAGCCAGACCAACTCATTATTTTCTCCAACCAATACCCGGATCATGTTTACCACATTGGCGACCAACGTGTTCAGATCCATGATCTTGGGAGCAATGGTTTGACGGCGGGCAAAGGCCAGGAGCTGTTGCGTTAATTCGGCTGAGCGCTGCGCCGCATTCATAATCTCCTGAAGATGGTTCTGCATATAATTGCTTTCATCCATTTTGAGCATCGCCAATTCGGCATGGCCGATGATTACTCCCAGCATGTTGTTGTAATCATGTGCTACTCCGCCAGCCAGCGTGCCGATCGCCTCCATCTTCTGCGCCTGAAAGAGCTTATCCTCCAGCAGAGCTTTCTCCGCGTCCGCTCGTTTGCGGTCGGTTATATCGCGAATCGATTCAATTGCGCCTGTAATGTTTCCTGTGCCGTCAAATAAGGGTCTTGCTATCCCCCAAAGGTTATGTATAACCCCTTTTACAGGCGTTTCCGTCTCCCCAAGGAGACAATCCCCCTCTTTTCTAAGGAAAGTGTATTCTTTGGTTATTTCCTTATCCTGCCTGAATATCAGATCTATCAGAATCGGTCTTCGCATTCCGTAAAACGGGATACTGTATTCCTGATTTCCTCTGCCCAGCATCTCTTCAGCTTTCACCCCAGTCATCTCTTCAATTGCCCGATTCCAGGCAATGACGTTACCCGCAAGATCAATCGCAAAAGTCGCGTCGGGAAGAAAATCAAATATTTGGTACATTTGCATTTTTGATTCCTGGAGTGCTTCTTCGGCCAGTTTGCGCTCATCTATGTCGCTGACGGTGGCCAGGAGACGATCAGTTCCGTTGATTTCGACAACCCGCATTTTGATCTCGACCCAGAAAAGTCGCGCATATTTATCCTTCGCCTTCCATTCAAAAAGTTGTGGTTCTCCCTGAGCAGCCTTCGAGATTCGCGCCAGAATACCCTGATAGCCATAGGGGAAGGCGTCTGGACTTAACTCCCTCGCATCGATCCGCAGCGCTTCCTCCCTGTTGAATCCAAACATCTCACACATCTTCTGGTTTACATCCAATATTTGGCCTGTATCGATGTCTTGAATAAAAATTGCGTCATTAGCCGAATCATAAACCGTCCGATACCGCTCTTCGCTTTTTTGGAGTTCTTCTTTCTGCCGGTCAATGTCTCCGATCATACGGTTGAACGACTGAGCTAAGGCCCCGATCTCGTCATGCGAACGAATTTTGAGCAGCTTGTCCATTCCTTCTGTTCCAGAAAGCGCCTCAATATGACAGGATAATTTAAGCAGTGGATCCATGAGGTACTTAATAAGAAAAAAGACAATGACTAAAAGGCAGATAATCCCACTCGCAGCCCCTATGAAATATTTCTTTTCCAAGTCAAAGATTATTTCATGCTCCTCAGCAATCGGATAATTTGCGGCAAGTATCCAGCTGTTCACCTTAAGATGTTTAAATGAAACCAGCACGTGCACACCATAGGTGTTCACTCCTTCGCCTGTCCCTTCAAATCCCTTAACAGCCTTGTCATACTGGGGGTTGGCGCCAAGTGGAATAGTTTCTAAAATCCTCCTGGCATCGGGATGCATGATCATTGTCCGGCTCTCCCGTGTTGTCAAATACAGGTAACCTGCATGCCCTATATGTATTTTGGAAAGGTTCTGCAGGATATTCTCCCCCATAAGATCCATTGCCCCCATCAAAATCCCGGCCAAGCCCCCATTCCTGTCGAATACCGGGGCGGTTATCATAACGGCAGGATGCTTTGAAGACAGGGAGGAAATATATGGATCAGAAATGACCGATGCCTTGGTGGCCACGGTGTTTTTGTAATAAGGCCTAAAGGAAACATCGAAACCGCGACGATCAGGCAGGAAGGGTGTCTCGGCAAATATTTTGCCTTCTGGTGTAAGGATTGAAATTTGCTTGTCGAAAATATGTTGCAATCCGGTCATGCTGTCGAGCAAAGCCTGGGTACGGTTAGGATCTTTCAGCACATCTGATGGAATTCCATTCGCAGTTGCAATAAGTTGAGTCTGGGCAGCAAGAAGGGTCTTATCAATCTCACCTGCAAATCCCGTCACCATAACAAATTGGTCCTGGGCAATGGTTGCTTTCAGCTCCCTTTCAAAGAAGGAAAAGGCAACATATGCCAGGATAGAGATTAAAAAAATGACGAGTAATGAAATGGCGATTGTAATTTTTTGTTTTAATCCGAATTTGTACGCCACGTTAACGCCTCCAGAACCTTAGTGGCCAGCTCTTTTTTTGAAAAAGGCTTCTGAATGAAAAGCACCCCTTCATCCAGCATACCGTGCTTGGAAATTATATTGGCAGTGTAGCCAGACATATACAGGAACTTCATCCCGGGTTGGATTCTCAGGATCTGCTCCGTCAGTTCCCTTCCGTTCATTTCGGGCATAATTACATCAGTGAGGACAAGATCGATCAGGCTTAGGAATTCCTTGATTATATGGAGAGCCTGGCTGGGTGTGCTTGCGGCCAACACAACGTAGCCCAGGCGTTGAAGCATTGTCGAAGTCATCTTTAAAATCATCGTCTCGTCTTCAACAACCAGAATGGCTTTACAGCCAGATATACGTATTCCCTCCTCTTCTTTTTCTCCTGTTTGCTCTGTCTGAATTGAGAGCGCATGACATGTCCCAATAAGCATCAACCTTGCCACACCCCTTGCACAGACAGTATCTTTAACATGAAATTCCATGGATCGTTTTACCGCCGCCTATATGTCACTCAACAGTTTTATTTTTCATCCTGCCTTTCTTGACGGTTTTGAAAAATTCCATGATCCTTCCCTCTCGGCCGGTTTCTTCATGCAGGGCAGACTTTGAATTGCTTCATAAGATTATCCAGTTGATTGGCTAGGACTGACAGACCGTGGGCGCTCAGTTGCACCTGATTGCTGCCATCTCCAACCTCGGCCGACTGCTGATTGATCAGAGTAATATCACGGGTGATATCTGAGATAGCAATGGTGCTCTGGGCAACATTCTCATTCACCTCTGCAATGCCTTGGGATGCCTGAGAGATGTTATCGGCTATTTCATTCGTCGCCGTTGTCTGCTCCTCCACAGCTGAGGCAATTCCGTTTATGGCATTATTGATTTCATTGATTACCTCAGAGATTATCCCGATGCCCTCAATAGTTGAGCTTGTCGTAGATTGCATAGCATCGATCTGGCTTCTTATATCAACAGTTGCTGCAGCAGTTTGACGGGCTAACTCTTTAATTTCGTTTGCAACAACTGCAAATCCCTTGCCTGCATCACCAGCCCTGGCAGCTTCAATAGTGGCATTCAAAGCGAGAAGGTTGGTCTGGTCGGAGATTTCAGTAATCGTCTCAGTAAATCTGCCGATTTTTCTGGCAGACTCGCCAAGGGCCTTTACCTGTTCTGATGTCAACTGAGACTGTTTGACTGCACTTTCCGAAATGGAACGAGCCTTCTCTGCACTCCGCCCGATCTCGCTCACGGTTGCAGACATCTCTTCGGTTGCGGACGCCACCATTGAGACATTGCTGGTGGACTGTTCCATGGCTGCAGAAACCGACTGAATGTTGACGCTCATTTCTTCTGCGGATGCTGCCACCGAACTTGATTTATCGGCGGTTTCACGGGCAGAACCAGAAAGCTGTCTTGAGACTGCCGCCAAATCTGTCGAGGAAGCAGAAAGACTGTTGACACCCTCTACGATCTCTCTGATTGTAGTTCCAAGTTGTCTGGCCATAGCGTTAAGGGAATTTGCCATTAAACCGATTTCGTCTTTCTGATCCAAGTGCAGCTGGTTTGTGAAATCTCCTTTCGCCATGGTTTCAGTAAGGTTTACCGCTTTAATGACCGGACCGGTAATGCCACGGGTAATGATTATCGTCAGGGAAATTCCTATGATGAACGCAATGACACAGGTCGAAAGGAGAAGAATTGTAGCCGAAGATATCTGGGACTTCATTTTAGCTTTCTGATCCTGCATGGCTTCATCACAGATCTTCTGAACATTACGGGCTTTCTCAACCATTACTGCTGCGGCCTGTTGTTGATTAACCATCAAGTCACTGTAGCTCTCAAATTTCTGGATATACGAGGTGATAGCCGCCAGAACCGCGTCTGTTTGGGCAATGTTGACCTGCTGTGTAAATCGGGGTTTTAAACTTGTCAGCAGTCCCTTAATTGATTTTATGTTGGTGCTGACCGCTTCTTTCCACTCCTTGCCGCCGTTGGAAATGATGAACTCCTTCTCGTTTTTTCTCGTATCGAGAATCAGTTTAACAATCTGATCGGCATCTAAGATTTTGCCGATCCTGTCGCTGATTGTATTTTCAGGCTCTCCTTGTGTTTTTGTGATCTGGTTGAGTGTATCGGTCAACTTCTGTTTTTCATCCGTCACCATGTTGTCCATTTCGGTGAGCATAGTCCGACCTGATGCCCGCATTTCCTCCATTCGAGAATCACGTTGTTTGCTCAGGTCGGCATAGGCCTCAAATGCTGTCAGGTAGGATTTTACTTCGTTATCAACCAAGGTCATTTGATCCTTGTTAATCTGGTCTGCAAAAGTATCACTGGTGATTTTAGTCTGCTGAATGAGTTTGGCGATGGTCTCCGAATGCTCTTTCCTGGACTTCTCATCTTTTCGGATCATGTAATTCTTCTCAAATACTCTGGTTTCGAGCATCAATTGTGCCACTGTGTTGACATCTTCCATCTTCTGCGACCTGCTCTTAACTTCAGACATCGCCTGGAAACCAACTCCTCCGACGATCGCCGAAAGTACCAGGACTACCAGGAACCCTCCAAGAAGTTTGGTTTTCAGTTTCAGTTTCTTCAGCATGAATCGCAATCCTTACCATTCAGATTAGGACTAATTTCTGTCCATTGACACACCAGACACTTTCGCTACGAAAGCAGTCTTTATTCAAAACTCAGGAGCTATAATTGTTGAAAATTAGGCGCTAGAGGGAGTATCCCATTCGTTTCAATCTGGGATCTGATTGAGGCACAACATCTCTCAGCTTTGCTCATCCAAATTACAGGAAGAGTGATGGTGAATCGAGAGCCACTTCCCACTCCACTTTCTGCGGATATTCTGCCCCGATGTTTTTCAATAACATTTTTGACGATTTCCAATCCGAGGCCGTTTCCCTCATGTTTGTCTGTAAAATAGGGATCAAAGATTTTGTTCAGACAATCCTCTCGAATACCGCAACCTGTGTCTTGTATGATGATCTCAACTGTTCCCGAATCCCATTTTGGCGTCATTGTGACATTGAGATTTTTGTCAGGCATGCCATCCATGGCGTCGACCGCGTTTAAAATGAGATTTTTAAAGACCTGCTCAAGGCCGAATTTATCACCCAATATGTGGAATCCATGGGGAGGATCTTGCCTGCCAAGGTGAATTTTCTTCAAAATAAACAAGCCTTGAAACATCTCCAGACAACGGTCCAAGAGTACATCGAGATCGACTGGTTCGAACTTGTCTTCTTCTTTACATCCAGCATTCATGATTTCCTTGTTGATACGTCCAATCTCCTCCACCGCATCAAGAATCTTTTCCGCGTACATCCGGAACGTATCAACGTCACCCCAATTCGACCGGATCAACTCTGCAAACCCGCTGATTGCAAAGAGAGGATTGTTTATCTGATGGACAATTCTGGGAAGAAAGTGACGTAGATTATCGGTTCGAGTGTTGCGGAGAAGATGCAATCTGATCCTCTCAATTTCTGAGACAAGTGTCTCAGGTGTGAAAGGCTTTTCAATGAAAGCATCACAGTGGTTCCTCAGTGCTTCAATAACCAGACTCGTCTGGGCATAGGCGGTCATGATCATCACTGGCAGGGTCGGGTATATCTTCCGAATAGCCACGAGCAGCTCCATACCGTTCATGGCGGGCATCATATAATCTGTAATAACCAGATCAATCATATGCCCTTTAGTCTGGAGCAGATCTAATGCCTGTTGTGCACTGTTAGCAGCAAAGACTTTATAGTCTCTGATTTCCAACCCAATCGTGAGGGACTCGACCAAAATATGCTCATCATCCACAAGCAAAATGTTCATCGTCGGCCTCCTGAAGAATTTTGCGCAGTGCTTCTGATCCTTAACTGCAAAGGCCGGAAAATTGAGATTTTGACAAATGTTCTTCTCTCCCCACCTCTGGTTGGCAATCAATCTGCGGATATGCTTATTAAGGCAATATTGATGCCAATCGGGTTATACTATGGGGATTATATTTAAGAGGCTGATTATTAAGAGATCTCAAAGGAAAACAGATATTGCGGGAAAGGTCGAGTTCAGGAAGGGATATGATGGATTAGTAGTTCACATTGGACTAGGTATTGATCTAACATCCCGAATTATCGGTAAAATGATCGGGTATGCCATTATGGCTACGTAGTCCGTTTTGGCATGCCTATTCAATGCCATACGATTCTAGTTTGCGCCGAAGAGTGTTGACGCCAACCTTTAACAACCGAGCGGTCTGTAATTTGTTTCCGTGGGTAAATCGGTAGGCCTGTGAAATATACTCTTTTTCCATAACCGCGAGTGGGAGGATGACATCGGGGGAACTACGCAAAGCAGAAAGAGATTTGGTTGATGCCGCTGCCGTTAAGTAGGCTGGGAGATGATGGACGGTGATCGATTGCCCTGCAGCTAAATTTGCCGCATGCTGAATAATCGACTTCAGTTCCCTGATGTTTCCAGGGTAGTCATACGCCTTCAGAAGGGACCAGACTGGTTCTTCAATATTGCCACTATCATGGCCACCGCCATAATTTTGTAAGAATTCTTTTACCAGAAGTTCCAGGTCTTCCTTTCGTTCTCTCAAAGGGGGCAAATCCAGCCAGGCTCCGCATAGCCTATAAAAAAGGTCTTTTCTGAAAAAGCCTGGATCCTGCAATTTGTCCGGTTCGACATTAGTCGCGGCAATAAAACGGACATTTGTGCCTTGGGGTCTGCTGGTTCCCAGTTTGAAATATTCTCCTTCCTGGAGGACCCGAAGCAATTTCCCTGCAGTTCAAAAGGCAGGCTTCCTATCTCATCCAGAAAGAGCGTGCCTCCAGTAGTGGTTTCCAAATATCCTTTCCGGTCTTGAGAAGCGCCGGTAAACGCTCCTTTTGTATGGCCATAAAATTCAGTTTCAAACAAGCTTGCAGGCAGAGCGGTCATATTGATCGGGGTAAAGATATTCATGGCCCGGGCGCTCGCATTATGAATGGCTTTCGCCAGGAGTTCCTTACCCGTCCCTGTCTCTCCGGTGATTAAGACAGGAACCTTGCTTGCGGCGTGGAGTTCTGCTTCCTTCATTATCCTCTGCATCTTTTCTGACTGGGTGATGATCGAGGCAAAGGCTACCGGATTGGTCAGAGCTGGAAATACCTTCTTTTTCCCAAGCAACTGAATTTCAAGGAGGTTCTTTCTCTCCAGAGCCTTAAGGATAACTACCAGCAACTCTTCCATATCAAGAGGCTTAACCAGGTAATCAAATGCCCCCTTTTTTATACAGCTCACAGCAAGGCTGGCCTCATCGGCGGCCGTCACCATAATGCATTCAGTGGTCGGGCTGCAGCTTTTAATGTGATCCAAAAGCTCGATTCCTGTCATTCCCGGCATGGTGATATCAATCAGTGCGATATCCGCTGGTTCTCCCTGTTGAACAAGAACTGCCGCTTTGATGGGATCGCTTTCAGCCCGAATATTTTGAAAACCGCTGAGAAGAAGCCCTCTTTCGAGACTTTCTAAAAAGACTGTTTCATCATCAACCAGCAAAATATTTGATAACATAAGAATTTGTCCTTTCTCTAATCACTTACAATTTTGCAGGCAACACAAGTTGAAAGATGCTTCCTTTACCCGCTTCACTCTTTACTTCGAGGCGCCCCCCCCAGCTCTGATACCAGCCGGTGACTTATGGAGAGCCCCAAGCCGGTGCCAACACCGACAGCTTTTGTAGTGAAGAAGGGGTCAAAGATCTTCCTTTGGGTTTCTGTATCCATACCGCAACCATTATCGGATACCTCTATGATCACTTCACCTTTCGGTCCACTGGATTCACTGACTGTCAGATTGACCCATGAATCTTCTTTATCTGCTGCCTGAAGGGCGTTGATAAGGAGATTCACGACAACCTGCTCTACTGCCAACGGATCGGTAACAAGAGTCGGGAGTTTTTCAGGCAGGGTTACTTCAAAATTTTTTACCGTTTTTCTAATACGCCCCATGCAGATGGATGTACTTTTTTCAATGACCTGTTTCAGATCGATCTGACGCATCTCTCCCTTGCCTCGCTCGCGGACAAATTCCCGCAGGTTATTGACAATCTGATTGATCCGGGTGGAGCCATGCTCAATATTGTCCAACAATTTGAAGCAATCTTCTCGAAACACAGGATAGGGCCGGCCAAAGGCCTGCACCTCCTGATGGTCGGAAATATATGCATCTACAAGAGGCAACATAAACTGGATGTATGTGCGTAAGATAGGGAGATTGAAATAGATAAAATTGTTCGGGTTGTTGATTTCGTGTGCAATCCCTGCAATCAACAGACCCAAAGAGGCCAGTTTTTCGCTCTGAACAAGCTGTCTATCCATCAGTTTCGCCTGCGTAATATCTGAAATGCGGATAATCGTGGCCTTCAATGCCCCCGACTCATCTTTTACCACATCCACAAACACCTTCTCAATCTTGTCAGGGTCCATCCCGCCCGGGCGTTCAAAGGCCCCGGAATAGCCTTGCATGCTTGAAAAGGGGAGTTTGCATCCATCACAGGGAGTAGACCTTCCGCGGAAGGCCTCAAAACAGAACCTCCCGATCGCATCCTGGTAGTTGTCAAGGCTGTAGTAGTGTTTTGCAGCACTATTCAACCGTTCAACCTTGAAATCAGCATCCAGCATAATGACCGGTTGAGTAATACCGTTAAAAATCGTGGTCAGTTTGGCGTTGCTGTTATACAGCTGTTCCTCTGCCTGCTTACGCAGCACGATATCCCAGGTTATATTCGCTAACTCTGAAGCTGTTTCGACGTCTCCGCTATTATAGTCATGCTCCTTATTTCCTACCCCAAGGATAGCCGCTACCCTGTCGTCCCGTATGATTGGCACCACCAACTCTCTAACGACTGCAGCATTGCCGGGAGGGAGCCCCATGCAGTTGGGTAACCCGGCATAGTCGTTATGGATGATGGGATGGCGCTGGCCAATGCAATCTGCCCAAACGCCAGCCTCACTCACGCTACAATGTCTCCCTTTTCCTTCTGCAGTGCAAAATGTCCGAAGTGTAGACTTGGACCAGGCCTGGAGGCTGAGTGTTTTCTGGTCTTCTTCCAGGAAATGAAAGAATCCGATCCGGCTATCGGTTAACTGTTCGACCTCGTCTAAAGCGTTTTGAAGAAGGTCGTCAAGGGAATGTGTGACAGCAAATTCACTCACTCGAAGGTGTGATTTGAGGACTTCCTCTTTCCTCTCGCGTTCTTCTAATTCTCGGATTAAGTTCTCATTTGCCAAAACAAGTTCAGAAGTGCGTTCCTGGACCAATCGCT
>Ga0364894_10577_pt1 | contig 12887 bp, 12 predicted proteins | sample ExccelJu500001D4_FD_206942 | JGI IMG/M metagenome (GOLD analysis project Ga0364894, IMG submission 206942) | Enriched cells from Trout Bog Lake Hypolimnion, Wisconsin, USA - BchlTB.July16.5000.01.D4 | ecosystem: Environmental > Aquatic > Freshwater > Lake > Hypolimnion/Profundal zone | place: USA...
ACACATTCCTAATATTATTAAAGCCTTAGAAGCTCATGGTCATGAGGTGGTATCCACTCGTGAACCGGGGGGGACTAAGCTAGGTGAGCAACTGCGAGAACTTTTATTACACGAATCTATGCATGCTGAAACAGAAACACTATTAATGTTCGCTGCGCGACGTGAACATATTGCCGCCGTGATTATTCCAGCATTAGCTCGAGGAGCCTATGTACTGTCGGATCGATTTACCGATGCTACTTATGCTTATCAATCTGGGGCAAAAGGTGTGCCTGTCTCAAAGATAAGAATTTTAGAAGAGTGGGTTCAAGTAGATTTACAGCCAGATATCACTCTATTATTTGATGTTCCAGTAGAAGTAAGTATGCAAAGACTCTCTTCTACGCGTGTCCCCGATAAATTTGAACGAGAAAGTGCTGATTTTTTTTCTCGCATTCGCCAGGCTTATCTGCAGCGTGCTAAAGATAACCCATCAAGATTCCGCATTATAGATGGAAGTGCGCCTCTAGATGTGGTTGTTAAAAATGTTGAAGCAATTATTGCTTCACTTTAATGCTAATAAAATGGATATTTTAAGTAAAATTTACCCCTGGCAAGCTGAGTCGTGGCAACAACTCAATCAAAATATACACCGAATGCCACATGCACTGCTACTTCACGGTAGGACAGGCATTGGCAAGTATGATTTTGCACGACACCTCAGTCAGGCTCTGTTATGTGAACATAAAACTGAATCTGGTCTAGCATGTGGACAATGCTCTAGCTGTCATTGGTATAATGATGAAAGCCATCCAGATTTCCGCTTATTAAGTCCAGAGCAGGATGCCGATACAGAAGATGATGTCATATCCTCAAAAAAAAATAAGAAAAAGACACAAATATCTGTAGTGCAAATTCGAGAACTTACTAGCTTCTTAAGCTTATCTAGTCATCGGAGTGGTGGTTTACGCATAGTTCTTATACATCCAGCCGAAGCGCTTAATTTAGCATCAGCTAACGCTTTATTGAAAATGCTAGAAGAACCGGCAGAGAATGTTATTTTTATTTTAGTGGCCCATCAAATTCAACGTTTATTGCCTACTATTCTAAGCCGTTGCCAAAAAGTAACCATGCCAATACCAAAGGAAAATGAGGCTTTAGCTTGGTTAGACGGGCAGGGCGTCGCTAATGCAAAGCCGCAATTAGCTTATATGGAAGGCTCTCCAATTAAAGTGTTTGCAGAGCAATCTCAGTTTAACCAGCTTACTGAAACTTGGCGCATACTAGCACTTGGACCTAAGCTTGAGCCACATTTGGCAGCTCCCGCTTTATTATCTCACTCGGTTGAGACTGGTGTGATTGCTTTACAAAAATGGCTATACGACTTACTGGCAATGCGTTTAGGGCAACACGTTCGATACCACCTACAATATACGGATGCTTTGCAAGTACTGGCTGAAAAGGTAAACTTAAGTCGCCTGCTCGATTTGCAAAAAAAAGCAACAGAGATGCGAAAACTTGCGCTTCATCCGCTCAATCAAGAGTTGCAGATGGAAACTTTGCTTCTTGATTACACCCGAAGCTTTACTGGTCAGTAACGCCCTGTAACTATTTGAGATTTTTATGCTTGTCGATTCCCATTGTCACCTCAATTTCCCTGAATTGCTCAATAATTTAGCCGCTATTAAACAATCTATGCATGACAACGATGTAGGCTACGCCTTATGTATTTCGGTCACATTACCTGATTTCCCACAGGTGCTAGCGCTTGCAGAAGCTAATCCAAATTTCTTTGCTTCCGTTGGAGTGCATCCTGATTATGAGAATATTGATGAGCCTACTGTAGCGGAATTAGTTGCGCTTGCAAATCATGACAAAGTCATCGCTATTGGTGAAACCGGTTTAGATTATTTTCGATTGACTGGCGATTTAGAATGGCAACGCTCTCGTTTCAGAACGCATATTCAAGCTGCCATCAAATGTGGAAAGCCTTTGGTTATTCACACCCGAAATTCAGCTGAAGATACTTTGCGAATTATGCGTGAAGAAAATGCACATAAAGTAGGGGGCGTGATGCATTGCTTTACCGAGAATCTAGAGGTTGCATTAAATGCTATTGAATTAGGGTTTTATATTTCATTTTCTGGCATCGTAACCTTTAAAAATGCCGCAGTCATTAAAGAGGTAGCAATGCACGTTCCATTGAATAGAATTTTAATTGAAACTGATTCACCGTATCTTGCTCCTATCCCTTATCGTGGAAAAACAAATCAACCTAGTTATGTGAAGCATGTAGCTGAAGAGATTGCAAAACTGCGTGGGATTAGTTTTGAACAAGTGGCTAATGCAACTACGGATAATTTCTTTCGATTATTTAAACACGCATATGTTTAAATTTCTAATTTAGATGAAAATAAAAATAATTTTATAGTTTAATTTCAAAGGTTTAAATGCAACTTCTCATGTTGGGTGTTGGTTCTAGTGCAGGAACGCCGATGCTAGGGTGTAGTTGCGAGACTTGCGTATCAAGCGATAGTAAAAACAATAGAACGCGTTGCTCTAGCGTTATAACGCTAAATAACGGCAAGGTTATATTGATTGATACTGGTCCAGATTTACGTCTTCAGTCACTGAGAGAGGGACTAACACATATAGATGCGGTACTTTATACACATACCCATGCTGATCATATTCATGGTATTGATGATTTACGTGCTTTTTGCCAAATTCAACGAGAACAAATTCCGCTTTATGGGAGCCCTGAAACAGTTGCACATATTACCGATAAGTTCGGATATACATTACGAGAAGCTAGTAACTTTTGGGATTTACCTGTACTTAAGGCAAATGCGGTAGTTGAAACATTTGAACTTTTTGGACAGGACATCATTCCAATCCCCTTAAAGCATGGTAATAGCGATATATATGGATACAGGGTAGGAGATATTGCTTATTTAACCGATGTATCTTCAATTCCAGAAAGTTCTCTATTGCTTCTTAGCGGATTAAAAGTTTTGCTTTTAGATTGCTTACGCCCAAAACCACACTATACCCATATTAACTTGGAGCAAAGCTTGGATTATGCGAGTCAGATCAAAGCGGAATCTACTTACTTGATACATATGACACACGAATTAGAGTATTCGAGTTTAGCATCGCAATTACCTAAAAATGTTTATGTTGGCTATGATGGACTTACTGTTTCCGACACATAACTATAGTGGTTTAGGATTTGCTAAAGCAAATTTAAGTGAGATAATAACGTAGTCTATTGGAGATCGATAAAATGCAAATAAGTATTAAAAAAATATGCCTTAACTTAGCAATGGCTGCTTTTCTAGTATCTGCTGTTACTTCAATTCAAGCAGAAACTTCTAAAAATAAAACGTATACTGAAAATGAATTCTTGAATTCATTTAGCGGTAAATCTCATAAAATCATTGAAGAAAAATTAGGTGCACCTGCAAAAAAACAATTATCAGTAAAACCTACTGGAGCATCTACTTTACTTAATCAAGTTGGGGCTGACGATAAAGGTTCTAAACGTGTAACGGTTGAAATGTGGTATTACAATAATTTAGTCAGATATGACCCAAAACATACTTATAAAGAAACTGAAATTACTTTTGTTAATGACAGGGTAATGAATATTGCTTTTTTCAATAATCGTTAATTCTTAAAAGTAGCCATTTATTGGAAGTGCTAAATAAATAACTAAGTGTAAGCCGAATTAAACCTCGGCTTATTTAATGTTTATTTACTTCGTATAATGTATATTATGTAAAATAACTTATAAAGATCTGTTGGACAACCTAAAGCTGGAGCTTCCGGAGCTGGCGGACATGATAGCTGGCAGCTGGCGGACATGATTTAGGCGGTTCATTAGCTTAAATATGGACAGAATTAAGATAGTCATACCTATTGCAGGAATACTAGCTAATTTACTTCCTTAAATAATGATTAGATTTAAAGCGTATTAATACTTTATTGATATCTTAATAAATAATTAAATATTGCGATTTGACGAGGATTACTTACCACTGCTGTTTGTTTAGATAATAACTTTGAAGCAATTTTTATCAAAATAGATTACTGCGATCATTTTAAAGCGTTTTAAGCCATTTATTTTTAACTACCCATGTAAGTGTACATGTCTTGTTTATTTATTCAGTCTCAGAATCAATTTTTAAAAATATTAGACTAATTTGTCTTTTTGTTTGCCTTAAATTTTATCGTTAAATAGCAAATTCATGCCTTGTAGTTGAAAACATGCCTTACTTGACATCCTCCGAACCCTAAAGGACGAGGTTTTACGTGCTAACTGATAAATTTTTAGATAAACAAGGCATTAGTACATATTGGAAAGTATATATAAATGATCAAATTCTATTTGATTATTACCATTAAATTTACTACACTATACAAAGGTATTAAAATGCATGTGTAAAAGTTAAAGGAAAATTATTCATAATTAAATAAACTTTAGTTGTTGCATTTGGTTTTAGATTTTTAAGCTTATAACTTAATTGATTGTTTAGTTGCCTCGAAACGTTAGAACTTAGCTAAAGGGGGGCTATTAATGAAAATGAAGCAATTAATATGCATTATTTGACCAAGATGTTGATTGCATTGATATGCAGTTAAAAAACTTTCAAAGCTTAAGAAGTCAAAGAGGATCTGAACTCCTTGAATTTTCTTTAGTGCTTCCAATTGTACTCGGCTTTATTTTTGGCATAATCTTATTCGCCTGGATATTTAACAGCTATCTAACCGTGGCTTATAGTGCTTCAAGAGGTGCTCGTTTTATTGAGATGAGTCGTGGATTTGTCCCTTCCCCATGTACGGGAGTCGTGACTGAAATTTTAACGAACTCGCCAACTTTAAACTCAGCTAATTTAACAGTTGATATTAAACTTGGTACTGTAAGTGGAGGCGTTATTACTTTATCTAAAGATTACCCCGTGTACACTTCTGGTACAAATAATTGCGCAACCAATAACACTACTTTAGCTAGTGCCCTAGGAACGACAACTACAATATCTTCTTATACAACTGGCACGGTGACCGTAAATTACGCTTTAAATAATATTTTAGGTACACTTAAATTGTATAGTCTTTCCAGTATTGCTCCTGTATTAAGTTCCACAACTCCCTTTATCGTTCAATAAGTGCTCTAAATCAGCATATTTATAAAGAATGTGATTTTGGATTTAAGGATAAATAAAAGATATATTTTCTACTTTTAATGAATATGATAAGTGTGGAGAAAATATTGATGACTCATCATCGCCAATTTCAGCAACAAAAAGGTGCAGCATCAGTTGAGGCTGCGTTATATATTACATTCATTCTTGCCCCAATATTCATTGGCCTTGTACAAATGTCTAATATATTGGTGAATTATGTTGCAATCGTCAACGCTGCAAGTGCTGGAGCTAATTATTTTGTAAGTAGTGCATCAAGCAATGCGTATTCAAATTCGCTAGCTATCGTAAAAACATCAGCTTCAACGCTAAACGCAAACAATCTTTCCATAACCACCACTGTTAACGGGACGGCATGCAATAGCTCTAGCTGTGACACTGCTTTGAACACGAAAGCGAACTATGGAAAAACGGTAACATTTAAAGTGAGCTACACTTACACTCCTATCCCGTTTATCTCTAATATAATAGTACTGCCATCTACTTTAAGTTATACAGTTGCATTACCTGCCCCTTTAAGTTAACAAGTTTCCATCCAAATTATCACACTACAATATCAATGAGGTATTTAATCATGAATCAAAATCTAATTAGATATGATTTGAATCGCGGATCAATTTCTGTGTTGGCAACATTCTCTTTGTTTGTTGTTTTAGCGTGCGTAGCTATTTGTACGGACGTTGTTTGGATTTATTATAATCAACGGAATTTACAATTAGCCGTCGACTCTGCCGCAATTGCGGGAGGAGAGTATCTTTATACTGCAGCTACTTCGACGGTGACATCCAATGTAAATTCTTATGCTGCCAAATATACTGGTGCGGTTACTAGCTATAACAGCTTGCCGAGCAACGTTACTGTCAATGCTCCGTCTATTTCATGGCATAAATATAATATCGTGCCTTTAACTTACAATCCTCCCAATGTCTCTGGCTACAATGCTATTGATGTGACACAAACCGCGTCCGTGCCTTTATTCTTTGGTCAATTGTTTGGTAAGTCTTCCGTAAACATATCAGCTACCGCATCGGCCAGTGCTGGTGGGTCATCAGTCCCTGTCAACGTAGCAGTCATATTAGATACCACAGGATCAATGGGTACAGCTGATTCTAGTTGCGGTACTGTCCCAGGTATATCGAATCCTTCACGACTCGATTGCGCAAAGTATGGTGCTCAAGTGCTTCTACAACAATTGACAGCCTCTGCAGATAACGTGAGTCTTTTCGTCTTTCCCCCAGCTTCAAGCAATTACACTTCCAATACCAGCTGTTTTTTTAGCTCTCTATCTACTGCTAGTTATGCCAATACGGGTGTTTTTGACCAAATAACATCTTTTGTTAGTTCAGGCTCCTATCTAAATTCATCAGGCAACGCCTTATCCACTTCTAATATACTATCGCTTGCACTTGGCGTTAATGGTCAAAGTTGTACTGGTATAAAAAATCCCGGTGGAAAAGGCACGTATCTTGCAGAAACAATAGTCGCGGCCCAAAAGGCGTTTCCTAGCAATGGTGAACAGAATGTCATAATTTTACTTACTGATGGATCTGCTTCTAGCGGTAATGTAAATAGCTCTTATGTTTTAACGAGTGGAGCAACTGCAAACGAGTGCCAGCAAACAGTCTCTGCCGCCAACTATGCGAAAAATGCTGGAACAATGGTGTATGTCATTGCATACGGGGCCACAACAAATGAAACGGACTGCTCCAGCGACTCGTCAACTATGACCTCTAATCTCGCAACAGGCTATCAAGGCGTAAGCATTGGAACAACTATAACACCTTGCAGTGAGTTATACACAGCTTCTGGCAATGTTGGTACGTCCAGTAATATTGGAATTGGTAGCAACTTATCATCTTATTTTTATTCCGATAATGCTAATGGTTGCGCAGCCTCTTCATCTAATACTGCATCAAGCGTTGCTTCTCTATTTCAAAGTATTGGACAAGCTTTGCAGTCATCAAGGCTTATTCCAAGCTCGAGTTCTGGAATTACTCTGAATTAAATTTTACTAACTTACGCACTTTCAATAAGATGAGAGTGTTAACTAAACTTATGGGTTATATATAATTGCCGTTAAAGCGCCAGCAATAATTAACATAAACTAAATTACTTAGATTTTAAATACCTAAAGTAAATTCGTGTTGATAACAATATAAATAATATAGAAGCATAAAATAGTGGTTCACGAATATCCTTTTTCACCAGCCACCAAAAATGCACGACACTCAAAGTTGCAATAATATATATAAGCCTATGCAACTTTTTCCATCGACCCCCCAAGCGTTTCATCATGGAATTTGTTGAGCTGAACGCTAACGGAATTGTTAAAACAAAAGCAGTAAATCCAACAAGCACATATGGATGCTTTAAAATGTCATGACTAATGTCAGGCCAAAAGAAACTGTGATCTAACCAAAGATATGTAGTGATGTGACAGCAAGCGTAAAAAAACATAAATAGGCCAGTCATACGACGTAATTGAACGGGCCAGGCAACACCCGTAAGCAATCTAATAGGGCTGAAAGTAAGCGTAACTAAAAGAACGAATAATGTCCAAAAACCAGTGGAGCGCTCAACAAATTCAACGGGGTTCGCGGTTAACTGATCTTGAAATCCCAGAAAAATGAGTCTGATTAATGGAGTTAAGCAAACTAAAAATATGATAGCCTTTATCCATAGAAGTTGCCTCTTGGTGGGCGCCCTCTTTAATGAGTTGATCATTGATGCATTCGACTAAAAGTACTTGCGCAAATCTAAACCAGCGTACATCTGCCCTACTTGTTCACTGTAACCATTAAACATTTGTGTCTTAATACGACCCGCAAATAAGCCAGATCCAATACGTTTTTCAGAGGCCTGTGACCATCTTGGATGTTCAACTGAAGGATTAACGTTAGCGTAGAAACCATACTCGTTAGGTCCGGCTTTCATCCAGGTGGTTTGTGGCATTTTTTCCGTAAATCTTATTTTAACTATGGATTTAGCACCTTTAAACCCATACTTCCAAGGAACCACCAAGCGCATTGGCGCACCATTTTGGTTAGGTAACTGTTCTCCATAAACGCCAACAGCCATAATCGTTAGGGGGTGCATAGCTTCATCAAGTCGCAAAGCTTCGGTGTAAGGCCAGTCAAGTATTGGCAAATTGACACCAGACATTTGTTGCGGGTCTGCCGAGGAGATAAATTCAACATATTTTGCATTTGAGTTAGGTTCAGCCCATTTAATCAACTGAGCTAATGGCAAGCCTACCCACGGAATCACCATAGACCAACCCTCAACACAGCGCATACGATAGATACGCTCTTCTAATGGAGCTAGTTTATATAAATCTTCAATACTGATGGTTTTTGATTTCTTTACTTCACCTTCAATACTGACAGTCCAGGGATGAGGCTTTAATGATTTGGCATTGACAGCGGGTTCGCTTTTGCTGGTTCCAAATTCATAATAATTGTTATAAGTCGTAATATCATTATAACTAGTTTGTTTTTCTCCGACACCATAGCTAGTTTTAGCGTACTTTAAGACTTTGGGATTTAGAATGCCCGAAGAATTTACATTGGTTTCAGTGGCATTGGCTCCGAAAGCTTGGAATGGCTGTGCCAAACTTATGATTGCACTTGCAGTCAGGCATGCACTTGCTTTTTGAATAAACGCACGACGATTTTCAAATACTTCTTGAGGTGTAATTTCCGAGGAAACTACGTCTTGTTTGATTGCAATAGTCATAGAAGTAACTTTCAAATAATAAACATGTACCTAGGAAAGACATTAATTATCTAGTAAAGTTAGATTGAATGCTCTTATTAAAAAAGATCATGAGTTTCCATGTCAATTTCTTCCGATAAAGCTTTGTCGTTTGTAGTTTTAGCTATCATTTTCGCATGATTAATTAAATCTTTTGCAGCGTTTAAATCGCCAGTAGCTACTTTTACTTTAGCCAACATATAACTGCCTTGGGCCTCGTAGTATGCTCCACCTTGCTCTTTGGCTAGATTAATCATTTTATTAAGTGTGTTCTCTGCATTTCCATAGCTTTTTACTAATGTGTAATAACGACCAAGCTCAATGCCAGAGTGTGCAAACTGATCTAAAGTACCAACCTGCTCATTCGTTAAGTAGGCTTTTATTTGATACTCTAGGGCTTGTTCATTCTGATGCAACATATGGTAAGTCAGGGCAACGCGCTCAAAGCTATCACCACGCTCATTATCATTGTTTGCTAACTTACTGCCAGCCAAATATATTGCTAACGCACGTTCAAACTCTTTCTCTTCAAAATAAATATCACCAATTGAATTTTGATTCATTCGAACAAAGGCTTGATTGTTTGCTGCTTGTGCAAAAGTAATACTTTTTTCGTAACTCATAATTGCAGCTTCATTTTTCTTAGCTGATTTATAGGCTTGTCCTGTCACCAGCGCAACAATGGTTTGATCAAAAGCATCTTTACTTAATTTATCTGCAGCACTAAAGGATTCTAAGGCTTTATTTAGATTGCCTTGAGCACTATAGGCACGACCTTGGCAAATTAACGTGCTTTTATCACGACTATTCCAATTAAAGTTTTTATTAGCTGCTGTTAAAGCGCCGGGTATATCCCCTTTTACTAGCGCTTGATCACAGGTTGTATCTTGTGTGCTATCTGCATAAACATTGTTTATAAACATGCTGCTACATAGTAAAGCTAAGGTAAATTGTAATTTCATTAAGTCTTCTCAATTAAGTCTTATCTGTTGGTTTAAATATTATGATTGAAATGTTATATGTTAAATTTTACTTAGTAAACCAAGCAAAGCATTTTCATCTAAAATCATTAATCCTAGTTCTTGCGCTTTTTCTAGCTTACTACCTGCATCAGCTCCAGCTACTACATAGTCGGTTTTTTTTGACACACTTCCGCTTACTTTACCACCAGCTGCCTCTATCATTTCTTTAGCGCTATCACGAGTTAAGCTTGGCAAAGTGCCAGTCAGAACAAATATTTTACCTACTAAATTTCCAGTAACAATCTGTTTCCCTTCAGTTTCTTGCCAATTAATCCCAGATTCTAATAATTCAGATATTACTATTTTATTGTGAGGTTCAATAAAGAAATTGATAATTGACTCTGCTACCACTGGACCCACATCATTAACACTCCGAAGATCCTCCATGTTTGCTTGCATTAAAGATGTTAGATTGCCAAAGTGCTTAGCTAAATCTTTAGCAGTAGCCTCCCCCACATTACGTATACCTAAGGCGTAAATAAAGCGTGCTAATGTAGTTTTTTTACTATGATTTAAATTGTCTAATAGATTCTGCGCTGACTTTTGCGCCATCCGATCAAGCTTACTTAATGTAGCAAGGTCAAGTTTATAAATATCAGCTAGCGTATGGACTAAAGTTGCCTCAACTAGTTGATCTACAAGTTTTTCACCTAGTCCTTCTATATCCATTGCACGCCTGGAGGCAAAATGGGAAATTGCCTGCTTTCGTTGAGCGGGGCAAAATAGCCCGCCTGTGCAACGCGCAATTGCCTCATCTGCCTGCTTCAAAATATGAGAGCCACATTCTGGGCAGACTAACGGCATTTCAAAGCGCCTAGCATTTTTTGGACGGCGTTCGACTAATACGCTTGCAACCTCTGGAATTACATCCCCTGCCCTTCGTACGCTTACTGTATCTCCAATATAAACATCTTTACGCCGAACTTCATCTTCATTGTGTAATGTTGCATTGGTTACTGTTACGCCGCCGACGAATACTGGCTGTAGTCTTGCTACAGGCGTAATGGCTCCCGTTCGTCCGACCTGAACAGTAATGTCATCGACCACTGTAAGTGCTTCTTGCGCTGGAAACTTGTGAGCGATTGCCCAGCGCGGAGCCCGAGATACAAAGCCTAATTCATTTTGCTGATTAAAGGCATTTACCTTATAAACCACACCGTCAATATCAAAGGCTAATTTATCGCGCATTAGACCAATTTTACGGTAATAGGCTTGTAGTCCAGACAATCCTATAACCACTTCACGTGCATCGCTAACAGGAAATTTTAAGCTGGCTAGATAGTCCATCGCCATACTATGACTAGAGAGTTCCGGCAATCCTTCAGCAGCACCGATGCCGTAACTAAAAAAAGATAATGGCCGTGTTGCGGTAATTTTTGCATCTAACTGTCGCAGACTCCCCGCAGCGGCATTACGAGGGTTTGCGAACAACTTTTCACCTCTAGTAAATTGCGATTGATTTAGTTTCTCAAAATCGCGTTTCATCATCAACACTTCCCCACGCACCTCCAGTAATGGAGGGGGGGTATCGCAACTTAAGCGCATCGGTATGCTGCGTAAGGTGCGGATGTTGTGCGTAACATCTTCCCCTCGGTAACCATCTCCTCGGGTTGCGCCTTGCGTCAATAATCCATACTCATAAGTAAGCGTTATGGCAAGTCCATCAAATTTTGGTTCTACTGCATACTCAACTTGTGCTTGTCCTAATGATTCACGGACTCTCTTATCAAAAGCTTCTAATTCCGAATCTTCGAAAACATTATTAAGTGAAAGCATAGCCTGTCTATGCGTAATGCCATTAAAAGCATTGGTTGCAGTTCCGCTTACTCGTTGCGTTGGTGAATCAGGAGTAATGAGATTGGGGTTATTGCTCTCTAAGCCTTGTAACTCACGATAGAGCTGATCATATTCACTATCAGGAACACTAGGAGCATCATTAACGTAATATTCATAATCATAACGTGCGATTAATTGGCGCAGCTTTGCGATGCGCAGTTCTACATCACCTACCATTTAGGAGAATAACCTAAGTGCGCTATCTGAGCCTGACTCAATGCCTCGATCATTCATTGCGGCATCTATTACTTTAAGTTGTTGGCGTATTTGATCAATTTTGGCATCACTTAATAACTTATTATTATCGTCCACCATGGCAGCGTTTAATCCAACTTCCATACGCCTCGCTACCTGCACCATATGCGAGAATGCCTCGCTAAAATTCTTTACCCGAGGAATTTCTAACTGAAAAGTAACACCTTTTACTACAGAACCTCTTAACATTTCAATGCTGAAAATGTGATTATCTCGGTTAAACATTGAAAATAAAGGTTGCGCATGTTCGTTTAGATCTACATCTTGTAATGCGCCAAAGTATTTAAAACTCCCATCAGCACTTAATGTTAGACCCTGCGCTTCAGCTAGCCCTCTTAATTTAGTGCCAGTAAAAGCGCCATTTTCGGCTTGACCCAGGTGAAGGTTAATCGATTTATCCACTTCTATACAAAAGGCATCTAACGTGGAAGCATTGCTTAAAGCATCTTCTAAGCCATACCAGTCTAAGCTTGAGTTCAACTCCATATTTAGTTGCGCTACTTCTGATTCAAACCGAATTAAGTCTTGTGCTAGCAAGGCACCCGCACGATCAGCCAACTGTAAACTTAAAGTCACTGCGCTTAGAGTTAAATCAGGTAGCGCTGTACTCAGTAAATGCCATTGATTAGCTAAATCACGCACATGTATAAAAAATGGTTTATCGTAATCCTTTTGTAAAAGGTTCAACTGAGGGCTAAGCGCGCTCAATAGGATGGAATTATTTAAATGCAGAAGTGCGGTAACATCGATATTTGAATCTAGCATGGCAGGTAATGATGATGGGAATGCACCTGATAGCTCTTTTGCCCCGAGGCTATCTTGATCTTGTGAAGATTGT
>Ga0364894_10578_pt1 | contig 12880 bp, 8 predicted proteins | sample ExccelJu500001D4_FD_206942 | JGI IMG/M metagenome (GOLD analysis project Ga0364894, IMG submission 206942) | Enriched cells from Trout Bog Lake Hypolimnion, Wisconsin, USA - BchlTB.July16.5000.01.D4 | ecosystem: Environmental > Aquatic > Freshwater > Lake > Hypolimnion/Profundal zone | place: USA...
TCTCGAGCACGCTGCTTTAGGATTGCAGGCACAAGCAGGCTGCCCGGTGACCTTTAGTAGAACAGTGCAAACTGTAGAAACAGGCGTCTATCAAGTTGTTGTCGAATATATCGAGGAACTCGTCGGACGCATGGCATTTGATTTTGCCTTTGGATTAATTCAGGCAACCTTAAATAATGCCCCATTTGATTTAGCCGCCGCACTCTCAGAGCTTGAAGCCTTGTATGAAGATGTTCGTCTCGGCCCTAGCACCGGCTCTATTGTGGATGCTGCAGTTCAGCGCAACATCCCCTTCCGCCGTATGACTGAAGGCAGCATGGTGCAGTTTGGCTGGGGTAGCAAACAAAAACGTATACAGGCTGCGGAGACCAGCAATACCAGTGCGATTGCTGAAGCCATTGCACAAGATAAAGAGTTAACTAAAAATTTACTGACAGCCGCAGGGGTATCTGTGCCGATTGGTGAAGTGGTTACTAATGCCGACGATGCTTGGAGAGCAGCCCAAAAAATTGGCGGGCCAATTGTGCTCAAACCAAAAGATGGCAATCAGGGTAAAGGGGTGGTAGCCAACATTCAAACCGAAGAAGAGGTGCGCACTGGCTTTATTGTTACGCAAGCATTTGGACGGGAAACGATTGTTGAACGCTACCTGCCAGGCGCCGACTACCGTCTACTGGTTGTTGGTAATCGCTTGGCCGCTGCAGCCCGACGCGAGCCTGCTCAAGTAGTTGGCGATGGCACCCACACCATTGCGCAATTAGTTGAAATTGAAAACAAAAATCCATTGCGTGGCGATGGTCATGCAACTGCGCTAACCAAGATTCGTTTTGATGACATTGCACTTGCTCATCTTGCTGGCCTCAATCTCACCCCTGACTACGTTCCCAAAACTGGTGAACGCGTCTTGTTACGCAATAACGCGAACCTCAGCACTGGCGGGACCGCGACAGATGTAACCGATGATGTACATCCCGATGTAGCAGCAAGCGCAATTGCTGCAGCACAGATGATTGGTTTAGATATTGCTGGAGTGGATATTCTTTGTGAGGCCATTTATAAACCCCTGGAATCCCAAGGCGGCGGGATTGTTGAAGTCAATGCTGCCCCTGGCCTAAGAATGCATCTCAAGCCTTCATACGGCAAAAGCCGTGCTGTCGGTGAAGATATTATTAATATGATGTTCCCTCTGGGTGATGATGGTCGCATTCCAGTGGTGGCTGTCACAGGCACTAACGGTAAAACCACTACCGTCCGCTTAATTGCCCATTTATTAAATGAAACTGGCTTACGTGTTGGTATGACCACCACCGACGGCGTCTACATCAATAATCATTTAATTGATTCTGGCGACTGCAGTGGACCACGCAGCGCCAGAAATGTATTGATGCATCCCGATACCGATGCAGCTGTTCTTGAAACAGCGCGCGGCGGAATGCTGCGTGAAGGCCTAGGATTTGATCGCTGCGAAGTAGCAGTGGTTACCAATATTGGTGAAGGTGATCACCTTGGCTTGAACTACATCACCAGTGTCGAAGATCTGGCGATTCTCAAACGCGTCATTGTGCAAAACGTTGCACCCACTGGGGCAGCGGTTCTAAATGCAACCGACCCGATGGTTGTCAAAATGGGTGACGTTTGTACTGGTCGCGTCATCTTCTTTGCCCAAGACCAACACCACCCCGTCATTGCCGCGCATCGGGCTAAGAACAAAAAAGTGATCTACTTTGATGGCACTTACATCGTTGCATCAAAAGGATCACGGGTTCTTTTCCGCTTCCCTGTCAGCGAAATACCTTTAACGCAAAATGGTGTACTAGGCTTCCAGATTGAAAATGTCATGGCATCTATTGGCGCTGCTTGGGCACTAGGTTTGGATGCTGAAAAAATTGCCAGAGGCTTGAATACATTTGAAAGTACTGCCAATGCAGTACCTGGTCGCTTTAACCAGTTTAAGCATAAGGGCGCAACAGTCATCGCCGACTATGGACACAACCCTGATGCCATGCGTGCTCTAGCAAGCGCTGTACAAGCTCTTAAACCCAAAAAGAGTCATGTCGTGATCAGCGGTGCAGGCGATCGTCGTGATGAAGATATTCGCGATCTCACGCGCATCTTGGGCAATGCCTTTGACAACGTGATTTTGTATCAAGATCAATGCCAACGCGGACGTGAAGATGGTGAAGTATTAAAACTGCTTCAAGAAGGCTTAGTTGGTGCCAGCAAAGCAAAACAAGTCAAAGAGATTTATGGCGAATTCTTGGCAATTGACACTGCCCTGAATGACTTAGAGGAAGGTGATATTTGCTTAATCTTGATTGACCAAGTTGAAGAGTCTTTAGCCTATCTGAAGGAAAAAGTACAAGCCTAGTTTGTCTTGTGCATAAGGAAAAGCCCAATCATTGATTGGGCTTTTTAATTTCCTACATTTTGTGTCTGAAAGTGATCCCTAGACTTTAGCGTGATAGCGCTGTAAACGCTCAATCTCATCCTTGGAGCCAAGCATGACAGATACGCGCTCATGCAAATCGCTTGGCTGCAAGTCCATAATCAATTGCTCACCATTAGTAGAGGCGCCACCGGCCTGCTCTACCAGAAAACTCATTGGATTAGCTTCGTACATTAAACGCAGCTTACCTGGCTTGTGCGGTTCACGTTGATCCCAAGGGTACATAAAAATACCGCCACGAGAAAGTACTCGATGAACATCTGCCACCATTGAAGCAATCCAACGCATATTGAAGTCTTTATCACGCTCACCACTGACTCCAGCAAGGCATTCTTCTACATAACGACGCACTGGCTCGGCCCAATGACGCATGTTCGACATATTGATAGCGAACTCTTTAGTTGCCGGAGAAATTTGTACTGCATGCTTGATTAATACAAACTGGCCAGTATCCTTGTTCAAGGTAAACATCACAACACCATCGCCCAATGTCAGCGCCATGGTCGTCTGAGGGCCATAAACAACATAACCAGCCGCCACCTGATGACGACCCGACAATAAAAAATCAGTTGTTTGCAAAGGCGCAGCTGGATCTTGTTTTTTCAGGATTGAAAAAATAGTCCCAATAGAAACATTGACATCAATATTGGAAGAGCCATCAAGTGGATCAAATAAGAGCAAATAATCACCAGTTCCCCGCACCGCCACTGGCAACTCCATTTCTTCAGATGCTAAACCTGCCAATGATTTGCAAGCTTGCACACCTTCAATCAGGAGGTCGTTTGCAATGATGTCAAGCTTTTGCTGAACCTCACCCTGCACATTACCAGTACCAGCAGAACCCAACAATCCAATCAGCGCTCCCTGAGCAACTTCATGACTTAAGGTGGTGCAGGTGTCAGCCACAGCGAGTAGCAACTCCTGCAAACCTGCCGGAATAGCTGAGCCCTTCACCTTGGAAGTCTCAAGGTAATGTTTAAATTGGATATTTGAGTGGGTTGATGCGTTCAAAAAAGTTCTCCGTTCAGATTGCTATGGCTTGCAATGGACTCTATTTTGCCCTGTTATTAAAAAGTAAAGAGGCTTAACTAGCCAAGGCCTTAGAAATGACCTCTCGTACATCCGCTGATAAGGTTTTGCTAGCAGCCACTTTTTCTAAAGCGGCATACATTTTGCTTTGATAAGGCTCTGCAAACAAGCGCCAGCGGTCTAAACCGCGGGCTAACCTGGCTGCCACCTGCGGATTAATGGGGTCAAGAGTCAAAACCGCATCGGCCCAAAATGCATAACCACTACCATCGGCTTGATGAAAACTAGCAGGGTTACCCATGCAGAATGCATGAATTACGCTACGAACTCGATTGGGGTTATTTAATTTGAAAGCCTCATGCTCCCGTAATCGCATGACATCCACTAAAGTAGGCTCTACGCCTGCAATAGGCGGGCGACTTGCTTGTAGCGCAAACCATTTATCAATCACTAATGCATCATCGGTAAAGCGGGTATAAAAATCTCGCAAACAGATGCCGGCCTGCTTGGATCCGTTCACTACCAATCCCGACAATGCAACATAGCGATCTGTCATATTGTTGGCATTTTGGTATTGATTTACTGCCATTGCTGACCAGATTGCCACATCGGCATCGAGCAACATGCTTAATGCCAAGTTTTTCAGGGCACGTTTACCAGCGCTTACGCCATCCGGACTAAAGTCACCAGGCGTTTGCATTTGTTGATATACAGCAGCCCACTCCATGCGCAACTCAGTTGCGATGGCATGACGGAAATCGCGGCGTGCACTGTAAATCTTTTGTGGGTCAACGCTTGCACATTGCTCATATAAATATGCCTCAGCCGGCAAGGTCATAGCAAGCTCTTTAAACGCTGGATCTAAATCAGGATCTAATAGAAGCGCGCGATATGCCGCAATTAGCTGGGCACCAGGCAAGCGATTATCTAAGATGAATTGCATGGCTAGTTTCTGCCCTGCTTCCCAGCGATTAAATGCATCGTCATCGCTAGAAAATAAAGTCAACAAATCTGTCTCATCCTGAACAAAGTCCAGAATAATCGGTGCTGAGAATCCCCGATTAATGGAGAGCACAGGCTTCTCAGAGATATTTTCAAAAGTCCAGCTTTGCTTCTCTTGGGTCAGCTCAAGCAATTGCTCTTTTTGATCATCGCTTGAGGTGAGCAAACGCATTTTGAGTGGGATGTGAAAAGGCTCTTGATTTACCTTGGCCGAGCTTTGGGTGAGCGTTAGCACATACTGCTTGCTGGCCTCGTTGTAATGCTCCTCCACCTTCACTCTGGGTGTTCCTGCCTGGCTATACCAGTTTTTAAATTGAGTGAGATCGCGTCCATTTGCATCAGCCATTGCCGCCAGGAAATCCTCGCAGGTAACCGCCTGGCCATCATGGCGCTTGAAATAGAGATCCATACCTTTTCTAAAGCCATCAACGCCAAGCAAGGTTTGGTACATGCGCACCACTTCTGCGCCTTTCTCATATACCGTGACGGTATAGAAATTATTGATCTCTTGATACTCATCTGGGCGAATCGGATGGGCCATGGGACCTGCGTCCTCAGGGAATTGCAATTGACGCAAAGTACGCACGTCCTCAATGCGCTTGACCGCTCTGCCCGACTCACTACCCATTTGATCGGCTGAAAATTCTTGATCGCGGAAAACCGTTAAACCCTCTTTTAGAGAAAGCTGAAACCAATCTTGGCAGGTAACCCGATTACCAGTCCAGTTATGAAAATATTCATGACCAACAACGCTTTCAATATTGGCAAAGTCAGCATCGGTAGCGGTTTCAGGCTGCGCCAAAACATATTTGGTATTGAAAATATTGAGGCCTTTGTTCTCCATCGCGCCCATATTGAAATCACCTACAGCCACAATCATGAAACGCTCCAAATCCAGCTCAAGGCCGTAGCGCTTTTCATCCCAGTGGATTGAGGCGATTAGAGAATCCATTGCATGACGGGTTTTATTCAGATCATGTGGCTCCACCCAGATTTGCAAAAGCTTTTTAGCGCTACTGCCAGTGGTGATGGTTTCCTCAATGCATTCCAACTTACCAGCAACCAATGCAAATAAATACGATGGCTTAGGAAATGGATCCTCCCAAACAGCACTGTGCCAACCATTAGGTAACTTCTCCTTATGGATTAAATTGCCATTCGATAACAATACTGGGCATTCAGTTTCACGCGCTCTTAATGTGACGGTATAACGGGCCATCACATCAGGGCGATCTAAGAAGTAAGTAATCTTCCGAAATCCTTCAGCTTCACACTGAGTAAAGAAATTGCCATTCGAGACATACAAACCCATTAGTGATGTATTTTTCTCAGGCACACAGATAGAAATAATTTCTACCATGAAGGCTTCCCTTCCTTCATTGGGAAGAGAGTGAATCGTTATTGATTCGGGATTTAATTCGAAATGGCGATGTGCCTCCCCGTTAATGCGCAGACTCACAAATTCCAATTCTTGACCTTGCAGCACCAGCGGCTCCCCTGGATTGAATTCGGGGCCTGGCAATACCTCCAAGCTACTCTTGACGATCGTGCGAGCAGGATCTAAGGCAATATCGAGTGCAACTTTTCCAAAAGTGAAATTAGGGGGGCGGTATTCGAGCCGACGAAAGCTCTGGGGAAGATCAGTTTTCATAGGGCAATTTTAATCGCCCTAGGTCCTTATCCCCAAATCAATGCGGTCAAGCCAATGCCAATGAAGGTAATGGCAGCAATAGCATGAACCCATTTAATGGGCATCTTTTGGGTAAATTTCTGGCCAATCCATACTGCCGGCACATTGGCCAGCATCATCCCCAAAGTAGTGCCAACCGTGACTGAAAATACATCGTTAAAGCGCGCCCCCAGGGCAATGGTGGCAATTTGGGTTTTATCCCCCATTTCAGCCAGGAAAAAAAGGCCTATGGTCAGCATAAAAACCTGCAACGGGCTATTGGCCACCTTGGAGCCTTCTGTCTCATCAATTTCATCGGGCACCAAAAGCCATAAGCCAATACCGATAAAGCTAGCGCTTAATATCCAGCGCAAAACCTCGGTACTTACAAAAGAGGTAAGCCAATGACCTAAATAGGCAGCGCAGGCATGATTTGCAATGGTGGCAAAGAAAATGGCAGCAATAATCGCAAGGCCCTGCTTGGGATAGCGTGCCGCGAGCATCAGAGAGAGTAATTGGGTTTTATCACCCATTTCCGCAAGAGCAACCACTCCTGCAGAAAGGGTTAGAGCTGAAAAGTCCATAGGTCAATTGGCTAAATGAATTAGAAATCCATTATCAATGAATTTCTAATTCGCCAATAGCGAAGGATTGCATCACCGTCTTTAAGCAGCCAAGAGCACCTCAGCCGGTACAAAACTCAAGGATTGAGCCTGCGCTACCGGCTCAGACGTGAGAACACCTCGATGCACACTTAAACCATCCCTCAAATGATAGTTTGTAGAAAGTGCACGCATCATTCCCTGATTGGCTAGCGCCTCAACAAAGGGGTAAGTAGCATTAGTCAATGCAAAGGTGGAGGTTCTAGCAACTGCACCTGGCATATTGGCAACGCAATAATGCACAACGCCAGCAACCAAAAATGTGGGGGCAGCATGCGTTGTTGGCTTGGATGTTTCGAAACATCCGCCCTGATCGATCGCAACATCTACTACGACAGCTCCCGTTTTCATTTTTCGAATGAGTTCTGCACTTACCAATTTAGGCGCTGCAGCACCTGGTAATAAAACAGCCCCAATCACTACATCAGCGGCCATGAGCTCTTGTTCGATCAATAAAGAATCTGAGTAATAGGTTCTTACCCGATTGCCATAGAGAAGATCAATTTGTCGTAGGCGTTCAATATCACGATCAAAAATACAAACATCAGCCCCCATTCCAGTAGCCATTTGCAATGCATTACGACCCACTACACCCGCACCTAGAATGACCACCTTAGCGGCCGATACTCCAGGCACTCCCGCCATCAAAATACCCAAACCACCATTGGTTTTTTCTAAATGAGCAGCCGCGGCTTGTATAGCCATGCGACCTGCCACCTCACTCATGGGCGCCAAGAGTGGTAAACCACCACCTTGTCCGGTCACAGTTTCATAAGCAATGCAGCTCGCGCCAGAACTGATTAATGCTTTCGTTTGCATTGGGTCTGGAGCTAAGTGCAAATAAGTAAAAAGAATTTGATCTTCGCGCAACATGGCACACTCCTGCGCTTGCGGCTCCTTTACCTTCACCACCATCTCTGCTTTGCTGTAAACCTCGGCAGCGCTATTAATCAATGTTGCTCCTGCAATACGGTAAGACTCATCGCTTAGACCAATTTGTGCGCCTGCGCCACGTTGTACTAAAACAGCATGCCCTTGCCTACACAAACCGCTCACATTGCCTGGTGTGAGACCAACGCGAAACTCGTTGTTTTTTACTTCTTGAGGTACGCCAATAATCATTCCCATCTCCTTTATTTGAATTACCGATTCAATTTCGTTTTGCGATGTAAGCCAACCATATAAAACATAGCCAGATACACCCCCAATAAACATGGACCCAAAATCAAAGCGATCCGTGCATCCTCATGAAATCCCATCATTACTACGACCAGGAAAATGAATGCCAATGCAAACCACGAGGAATAAGGCCACCATGGCGCGCGATAACCCAATTGGGCAACCTGCTCGCCGGTTAATGAGTGACGGAACTTCATTTGTGTAAATAAGATGGCAATCCATACCATCAAGCCGACAAAGGTTACGGCGGCCATCATGTATTGAAAGGCTTTATCAGGAACAAAGTAGTTCAGCACCACCCCAGTCATGCAAATTGCCACAGTGGTCATGACAGCGCGATGAGGCACACCATACTTTGATAGCTTTGCAAAAGGTGCCGGGGCGTAGCCATTGACGGATAAAGCATATAAGAGACGACCGCCGCTAAAAATGCCGGCATTACATGAAGACAGTGCCGCAGTGATGACCACAAAATTAATGACCCCTGCAGCCTCACGTAATCCGATACGCTCAAACATCACCACAAATGGGCTACCGTGTTGACCCACTTCATTCCAGGGAAAAATCGCCAGAATGACCAAGATTGCACCCATGTAAAAGATCAAGATTCGCCAAGCGAGTGAATCAATTGCCATTGGAATCGTTTTTTGCGGATTTTCGGCCTCACCAGCTGATAACCCAATCATCTCTATACCAACATAGGCAAATAGAACCATTTGCAAGGACAAGAGCATCCCAGTAAAGCCGTTTGGGAAGAATCCCCCATGCAGCCATAAATTATCAAATCCCAGGGGCTGCCAATCATTGGTAAAGCCAAAGAAAATGACCGCACCACCTAAGGCAATCATGGCAACAATTGCTACGACTTTGATCAAGGCAAACCAAAACTCAAACTCACCAAACACCTTGACCGCAATTAAATTAATGAAGCCCATCATGACAATCGATGAAAGTGCCCAAATCCATTGTGGGATTTCTGGGAACCAGATCGTCATATAAATCCCTACCGCTGTTACCTCGGCAATTCCCACCACAATCCAATAGGTCCAATAGCCCCAGCCCACCATATAGCCAGCAAGTGGTCCCACATAGGTATTTGCATATGCTGCAAAAGAGCCCGCAACCGGCTCATGCACTGCCATCTCACCTAAAGTTCGCAAGACGATAAAGGCAACAATACCCGCTAGCAGATAAGCAAGGAGGATGGATGGTCCAGCAATCTGAATCGCGCTTGCGGATCCTAAAAACAATCCCACACCGATAGTCGATCCCAAAGCCATCAAGCGAATATGGCGTACTTTGAGATGGCGTTTTAAGCCAGTATGTTCTGTCTGCAAAAAGACCTCCTTTGTTTAATCGCGGCTAATGTGCCGACGGAGCAAAGTCTAGGGAGGAGTTGGCAGAATCACCAGCGCATAAAAGTGCCTAAAGTAATGAAAAGAATAAAAAGTGATCTACTAAAAATCAAAGCGCAGATGAACAGAGGCTTTGATGAAGATTCTCAAGTTGAGGATGACCACAGAATAAGTAAATTCCTACAGGGAATCCCCTTAAGAAATTATTGCTTCTTCAGGTTATTTCAGCTGATGCGCCGATTAAGTTCAGTATTTCTGCAGCCGCCGCAAGTCCACAGGCTGCAGTAACCATTACGGTTGAACCATAGCCCGAACATGCTAAACCACCCGCAGCCGCTCCTGCACGTGGCTCATGTGTATAAATAGCGCGCACACCCATTTTCTTTTTTAGGTCTCGGGAGAAGCCATGCTTTTGGCGGAGTTCTTGACGCACCTTAGCCAATAAGGCATCTTGCTCCGTTCTGGAAAGATCACTACAGCGCACGGAGGTGGGATCTGTTTTTCCACCAGCTGCACCGCACATGACTAAAGCACGATTATTTTTTACAGCCCAAGCTACCAAGGCAATTTTAGTTTGCACTGAATCCATGGCATCTAGGATGAACGCATCGCCCGGAATCAGTCGATCTAGGTTTTCGGGATCCAAAAACTCATCGTGCTCCGTGATCCTCATATCCGGATTAATGAGAAGCATACGTTCACTCATTGCCTGGACTTTTGCTTTGCCATACTGCCCCTCTAAGGCATGCAACTGACGATTGGTATTGCTCTGAGCGATATGATCAAAGTCGATCAATACCAGATGACCAATACCAGTTCGGGCAAGTGCTTCAGCCGCCCAGGATCCAACGCCACCTAAGCCGGCAACTACTACCGTGGCATTGAGAAAGCGCTCTCGTAACACTGGGCCATAGAGGCGGCCTACACCTCCAAAACGACGGTCTTCGATATTGTCTTCTGCCATAGCTTCTCTTTATACTGAAAAAATGAACTCCATTGCCCAGCTCCGCAAAAACTATACCCTTGGTCAGCTCTCAGAAACTGAAGTATCAGCCGATCCGCTGCTCCTTTTTCAACTCTGGTTTGACCAAGCAATCAAGGCACAATGTCCAGAGCCCAACTCAATGACGCTTGCAACTGCGGATGCAATGGGGAATCCCTCAGCCCGTATTGTCTTACTAAAAGGGGCTGATCAGAATGGATTTACCTTTTTCACCAATTACGAAAGCCAAAAAGGCAAAGAATTGGCGGCTCGTCCCCAAGCAGCCCTCCTGTTTCATTGGCATGAATTAGAGCGTCAGGTTCGTATTAAGGGCAAGGTCGAGCGCGTGACCAGTGCTGAGAGTGATGACTACTACCACTCCCGTCCACCTGCCTCGAGAATAGGTGCGTGGGCATCTCCTCAAAGTGCCGAAATTCCGAATCGAGAATTTCTAGAGGAAGCTGAAAAACGTTTAAAGGAAAAATTTGGCGATGCCCCACCCCGCCCAGAGCATTGGGGAGGCTATCGCTTGCGCCCCACTGATATTGAATTTTGGCAAGGTCGTCCCTCCCGCCTGCATGACAGAATCCACTACCGACTCGATGGGGGTGAGTGGAAGATTACGCGTTTAGCGCCCTGAGACTTGAATTGCTTCGTGCCGATGTGCGCCTATTGGAACTCTGGCGCTATTAAGGCTTTAAATTTCGCTCTAAATTTTGCCAACTTTGGCGCTACAACTGCCATGCAGTAACCCTGACCTGGGTTTTGACGGAAGTAATCCTGATGGTAGTCCTCAGCAGGATAGATAGTGGGTGCCGCATCTATTTGCGTCACGACTGGAGTGGCATAGATTCCGGAAGCATCTAATTCTTTGACCACTTCATGTGCAATTTGAGATTGTGCTTCACTGTGCGTAAAAATTACAGAACGATATTGCGTACCCCGATCATGGCCTTGGTAATTGAGCGTGGTTGGATCATGAATCACAAAAAAGATCTCTAGTAAATCCCGAAACGAAATCACCTCTGGATCAAAGTAGATGTCCACAATTTCAGCGTGACCAGTTACGCCAGTGCAAACCGATTCATAACTGGGATTCGGCCTGGCACCACCTGCGTAGCCTGAAATCACTGCTTTTACCCCAATAATTTGCTGATAAACAGCTTCCAGGCACCAAAAACAGCCCCCGCCTAGGGTGGCACGCTCTAAGGCAGCATCATTTTTATTCATAGTCTCGTTCATAGCTTTATCCTAATGCCTTATTCAATCGTTTGCTTAACACCAAAATAACCCCATGAATCGCTTGACGCTCCAACTTGATGAAATTAAAGCCGCTTTTAATGCAGAGCCCAATCCTACTTTAGAGGTTCGATTGGAGCGGATTGCTCGCATCCAAAAAATGATTGAGGCCAATGAGGAAAAAATCTGCAAAGCAGTGAGCGCTGATTTTGGGGTTCGGCACCAGGTTGAAACCAGCTTGGCAGAATTTCAGATGATTTACCAAGCGTGCAAATACACGCGCCAACACCTGAAAGAGTGGATGAAGCCAGAGCTGAAGTCTGCGCCCTTCACTATGGGTTCTTCGCATGCATGGATCATGAAACAATCTATTGGAGTCGTGGGCATCATCAGCCCCTGGAACTACCCCATTCAATTGGCTTTGATTCCAGCGATTGCGGCCTTTGCTGCTGGCAATCGCGTTTGGCTCAAACCATCCGAGCGCTGTTCGCGCACCTCCGGCTTTTTGGCTAACCTCATTAACGAATACTTTCACCCCAGTGAATTTAGCGTCACCACTGGTGATGCCGAAGTTGCAGAAGCATTTGCGCAATTACCTTTTGATCACCTCTTCTTTACTGGCTCAGAGAATATTGGGAAGAAAGTGATGCGTGCCGCAGCTGAGAGCTTGACGCCAGTTACTCTGGAGCTGGGTGGTAAGTCTCCAGCAGTCGTGGATGCCTCAGCCAATTTGAAGGATGCAGCCCGCAGCATTATCTATGGCAAGCTTTTTAATGGTGGACAAACCTGCATTGCTCCAGACTATGTTTTGATTGGACAAAATCAGCTTGAAGTTTTTATTGCAGAGTTACGAGCTGCGGCAAAAGCGCTCTTCTCCAATCCAGAAGAATTAACAGGTCCAATTGATGATTCGCAATTGCAGCGCTGGGAATTCCTAGTCAATGATGCAGTTCAACGAGGGGCGCAAGTGATTACCCTGCTCGATGCTGATCCTAGCGGCCTTAGACGATTTACACCCGTCGTTTTACTCAATACTCCACAAGATGCAGCAGCCCTTCAGGAAGAATTGTTTGGACCTATTCTTCCCATTGTGATTGCTCAAGATGCCAACGCTGCAATCAACTACATCCATTCCAAGCCCAATCCACTTGCTTTATATTGGTTCGGAAGAGATCAGAAAGCCATGGAGCGTATCCTCAATGAAACCCGCTCTGGCGGTGTCACTGTCAATGACACTCTGTTGCATGTAGCGGTTGAAGAATTACCTTTTGGAGGCATTGGAGCGAGCGGTATGGGTGCTTATCATGGCAAAGCGGG
>Ga0364894_10583_pt1 | contig 12809 bp, 11 predicted proteins | sample ExccelJu500001D4_FD_206942 | JGI IMG/M metagenome (GOLD analysis project Ga0364894, IMG submission 206942) | Enriched cells from Trout Bog Lake Hypolimnion, Wisconsin, USA - BchlTB.July16.5000.01.D4 | ecosystem: Environmental > Aquatic > Freshwater > Lake > Hypolimnion/Profundal zone | place: USA...
ATGCCAAACAAATCTTTAAATACGTAATATAAGTTAGGATACATTGAAATATTTGTTGTGGTGCAATGTTAGGCAAAATGTTGGATATAGGGTAATGTAAATGGCGGCGTGCCTCTTAAAAGGGAGGTTACCGATACTACAAACGATGCAAAATCCCTGTAGCTAAACTGCCGCTGTTCATATTGCAACTAAAATTCGTCAAGTATTTCCCCTACTCTCCACCGCCTTCTTCACATTGCCATATTGTAGCAATAACTGCTTAGCCTCCTCATAATCAATTAGGTGCAGCTGCTCCATTACCATTTTTGTACCCCGGTCAACCAACTTGTCATTGCTAAGCTGCATGTTAACCATCCGGTTATCCTCCACCCTGCCCAGTTGTATCATGGCAGCCGTTGAAATCATATTCAAAATCATTTTCTGTGCCGTACCGCTTTTCATACGGGTGCTGCCAGTTACAAATTCAGGGCCTACCGCTACCTCAACCGGGTAATCGGCCGCTTTTGATAATGGGATGCCTTCGTTACAAGCAATACTACCAGTGGCAATATTATTTTGCCTACAATGTTCTAGTGCTCTTATAACGTAGGGTGTAGTGCCGCTGCTGGCTATACCTATAACAAAATCTTTATCAGTAACGCTAAAGGCTTGTAAATCAGCCCATCCCTGTGTTTCGTTGTCCTCAGCTTTTTCAACGGCACGGGTAATGGCTACCTCTCCGCCTGCAATTATACCTTGCACAAGCCCATAAGGCACACCGTAAGTAGGTGGGCATTCGCTGGCGTCTAATATGCCTAACCTGCCACTGGTACCGGCCCCCATATAAAACAACCTTCCGCCTGCCAGCATTTTATCGCTTACGGCTGCTATCAATTTTTCAATTTGGGGCAGGGCCTTTTCCACGGCATAGGCTACTGTTTTATCCTCGTTGTTGATGGCAGTAACAATTTCTCTCACGGTCATCTTTTCCAAATGCCGGTAATGCGATGGTTGTTCCGTTGCTCTAATAAATTCATTCATAAGTCAATAGTCATTAAGTCAGTAGTCATTGGGTCAATAGGCAGTGAGTAACCGTCTGTTATAATGCAAGCATTTGTGATACTTAATGATCAAACTGGATGGCAAAACCTATTCGGCACCTTCACTGTGAAACACCTCCAGCCCGTCCATAGGCTGTTTTAATATGTTGCCTAATTCCAGCTCGTAGGAGCTGCAAATATCCTTCAGCACGTCCCTAAAGCCATATGCAACACTACCGGCAAAACTTATAGGGTACAGCCAGCTTTCGCGGTATTTGTACAGGTGGTTAAAAAAGAAATCGTTTATGCCGTCCTCTATAATATTCTCAATCATATAGTGGCCCCTATTCTCCGCCAAAAACACTGTAAACGAAGCCAGGTAACGGTTGGGCAAGGTTCCCCGATAAACGTTTTCAATTATTTCATGTGGCGTTGTGGTAAATTTGGCATCAAACCGGCTACGCAGGTCTTCGTCAAAAGTATTGTACAAGTAGTATTGCAAAACCCTTTTACCCAGGTAAGCCCCGCTACCTTCATCCCCCAACACATAGCCCAAACCGGGGCTGTTTTTTACAATTTTTTTGCCGTTATAATAACAGGAGTTTGAGCCGGTGCCGAGTATACACACAACCCCCTTTTCGTTACCACAAAGGGCACGTGCCGCAGCCAGCAGGTCGGTATTGGCCTCAATACCTGCATCGGGAAATAGCTTTTTCAACACCTTTTTTATTAATTTAACATTACCTGCGTCACCTAAGCCGGTGCCATAATAATGCACTTCGTCAATGTTGGTCTTTTTTAGTTTGGGCAATAGTTCCGTTTCAAGCATGCCGGCAATTTGCTCGCCGGTTAAAAAGTACGGGCTTATGCCCTGTGTTAATATTTTTTTGGGTTTACCACTGCCCAATAACCGCCATTCACATTTGGTAGCACCGCAGTCTGCAATCAATTTAACAGGCATAATGTATAATTTTTACCATTCAGCAAATCATAACTATCTCAATTCAACTTTAATACAGATATTCGCGCCCTATTATCCACCCCTCTTTCCTGCTGCCGTTTTCAGTGGCCGGAAAGGCCGCAGAAAAGCAACATAACCTTTTTAAAGGCATTACAAGGTGAATAACGCTAAATAACTTATACAAAGAAGCAACTTTTTTATGGGAAGTAAAAAATTACAGGTTTGGTTGCCATTAATTTTTGCAATTGTGCTGGTGTTGGGTATGTATTTGGGTTTTACATTGCGTGCTTCTACCGCAGGTTCGGCTGGCTTTTTAAGAAACAACGGTAACAGCCCTGTGCAGGAAGTTACCGACCTGATTAAAAACAAATATGTTGACGATATAAAACCCGACAGCCTGAATGACCAGGTTATTGACAATATATTATCCCACCTGGACCCCCACTCGGTTTTTATACCAGCCAAGGATTTGCAATATGTGAATGAGGACTTGGAAGGCCATTTTCAAGGCATTGGCGTGGAGTTCCAAGTATTTAACGACACGGTAAATATCATTAGTGTTATACCCGGCGGACCAAGCGATAAAGCTGGTGTGCTTGTGGGCGATAAATTAATTAAGGTTGACGATACCACCACCATAGCCGGCACCCATATTACCAATACCAACATACGAAAATATTTACGCGGCCCCGCAGGTTCAAAAGTAGGTGTAACCGTTTTAAGGAACGGCCAACTGAAAAACCTGACCATTGAAAGAGGGATGATACCCCTGCCCTCCATTGATGCCGACTACATCATCGCCCCGCAAACAGGTTATATACGTATAAATAAATTTGCGGAGACTACTTATCCAGAATTTATGGATGCCATGGGCAAACTGCAAAAACAGGGTATGCAAAAATTAATTCTCGACCTGAGAGGAAATGGCGGCGGGCTGGTTGACCAGGCCACCAACATTGCGGATGAGTTTTTAGACGGTGACAAAATGATTGTATATACCCAAGGAGCCAAGGCACCCCGTATTGATTACCGCTGTAGCAAGGAAGGGGTGTTTGAGAAAGGCAAGCTTACTGTTTTGGTGGATGAATCTACTGCATCGGCCAGCGAAATTTTAAGCGGAGCATTGCAGGATTGGGACAGGGCTACCATAATTGGCCGCAGGACATTTGGCAAAGGCCTTGTTCAACAACAGTTTAATTTAACTGGCGGGTCGGCTTTGCGCTTAACCATTGCTAGGTATTATACCCCCATTGGCCGCAATATTCAAAAACCGTACAACAAGGGCAAGGAGGAATATGAAGACGAGCTGATGAATCGCTTTCATGACGGCGAGGTAGTGCATGGTGATACCGCGAAGCCAACGGGCCCGGCTTTTAAAACAAAAGGTGGGCGTACTGTGTATGGCGGCGGCGGTATCACCCCCGATATTTTTGTGCCGTTTGATACCACTACACAATCAAAAGTGCTTACCCAAATGTATATGAAGAGTACGCTTAGCAATTTTGTGTACAATTACTATATGCAACATAAGGGTACTTTCAGCTCGTTTAAATCCCCGGCAGACCTGTACAAAGGTTTTAAACCCGGTGAAGCCGAATGGAAGCAACTGCTTGAATACGCCCAAAAAGATACGGTGGATGTAAAAACGATTTCTGCCAATACAAAAGCTGAATTACTAAACATTTTACCGGCGTTACTGGCAAGGCAAATTTGGCGCACCGAAGGTTATTTTGAAGTTAGTAACGAGAACGACCCGGTGATTAAGAAGGCGTTGGAGGAGCTGAAATGATAATGGTGAATCGGCAAACGTGAATCGTGAAGGCATCGATTTTGCTGCTTTTATATATTGCGGTACAATACTTTCCGGTTTCGATTTGTTTACCCCATATGTACATAGCTCTAATTGCTTGCAAATACAAGGCAAACGCGGTTCTCTGTTTTGCGTCTTTAAAGTTTTACAGTACCCTGGCTGCATAATAAATAAACAGCCATTTAGCGGTATACCGCTATTTTGCCATTAGCCCCGGCCAGAAAAACGGCGTTGCCCTTTTTAGCTTTTTGGCAAACATGGAAACTTTGACGAGAAATTAATTGCCAGTTAGTACCTCCGTCGTTACTAATGTCCACTCCGCTGGTGCCACATGTGATGAGTTTGTCTTTTGCAAGAAATATTACACAGCTACGGTAGCCATGGGGCGGCGTTTGGGGAAAGTTTATCGCTCCATCATTTAATTTAATTAAAACACAATTGTTTTTTGTAAGCGTGTCGTGTGCAAAATCTCCACCAACAACTAACATGTTTGTATCTAAAATGTCAACTGAATTGGCACCTTGGGATGTGCCGCCTTGGATTAGAGGCAGTGGGGTATAACTATCATCGGCAAACAAGCCCGCCTTGCTGCCGCCTGTTACCATAAAAGTATAACCTTCTTTAATAGTATCGTCCATTAGTAGCTTTACGTTAGTGCCGCTTGATGCAAAAAAAGCTTCTTTGTCCTCCAATTTTAACCGGCTTGACAAATGCCCATTTTTGTTACGATAGCTGCCAGTCCAGGTTTCTCCGCCGTTGTCGGTATAAGCAACAAAAGCATAACCATTTATCGGGTCGCCTACTACAACACCATACCTCCCATGAAAATCTATGGCATCCAGAAACATGCCCTTTGTGGTATCCTTAAAAACCTCTTTCCAAGTTTTGCCGCCGTCGTATGTTTTTAATATTATCGCAGGTTCTGCTATGGCCATAATCAACGCCGTATCTGCACTAAATGCTTCCACATCCCTAAAATCGCGGGTTTCATACCCTTTAACTGTCAACCAGTCAAAGGTTTTACCACCGTCAAGGCTTTTGACAACCGTACCATTACTGCCGCTTGCCCAAACGGTGTTATTATCCACCACACTTAACCCACGCAGGCTGGCCTTGTGCCCACTGTCTACAATAACAATCGCTGGTTGGGCAAATATGCTTTGGCAAAAAAATATTAAAATAAGCGCGTAGAGTATTTTACAATTATGCATATTTATTCGATGGATATAAGGGTAAATATAGGCAATATTTTCGGCCGTGTGCGTTGTCCGCTCGTTTTAACCTGCTAAATCAAATTCGCGCAACACCCGCCATTTTTTTGTCCACCTCTTGCTCAATCAGGCTGACTTTTGTAAAAGTTAAACTTGTGGGAAAACGCTCTCGCACAATTCGCGTGAAAACCTCGTCCGTACAAATTGAATTTCTTGGGTGCATGATGGTTATATGCGGTTCATGCCGCCTCGGTTTATCATCCAGCCGGGTTAAAATGAGTTTTCTCAATCGGTGAAACGCTTCGTTGTCACCTACAGCCGGCAGCATAACGCCAGTACCCTCCGCAAAACGAACGGGCTCGCCAAATTGTATTGCAATACTACCAGGTTTAAGGTTGGTTAGGTTGTTTAACACTGCACCAAGGTTGGTTATTTCATCTTCCCTGCATAAGGTTACGTGTGCATTAATCAGTGCATGTTGCTGGCGGTTATACTTAGCACGTACGCCCTCAATAATTCCGGCATCTGCATTTTCAACGAATAAAGTCAATTGCCTACGGATGTTCGTTATCACATCATTTACAGGATTAAACACATACTATCTTTTATCGCTGTTGTTGCTTTATTGCATGCTGAAGGTGAGTTATTTATGCCACAGCCCCATTATTCTTAAACCCTGTTTCTACTTTCAAATGCTCAACCACATTGTAAATAATGGGGCAGCGGCCATAATGCATAAAGGTGGCAAAAAGCCGTTCTTTAAAATTACCGCGGTGCAGGCCGGGAAAATCCTTGCATTCGGCAAACCGGTGTTCATAAATACTGCAACTGGTGCCTTTTAAAAAATGGCATGGTATGGTGTTTAGTACCATCATGCTGCCCTGTTGGCTGGTTTCAATATATTTTTCCTTCAGGTGGTCAACATCCATTTCTAAGTAAACAGCAAGCCTTTCCGCCTCTGGCTGTGTAATATTCACCATTAACGATTTACAGCAATTACCACAGGCGGTGCAATCAATGGTTGGCGCAATCTCTGTATTCAGCCTGTTTACCCTTTTGTCTATATCATCCCCTTCTTTTGATTGCAGAAACTCCTTAAAGTAATAATTCTCCTCCTCCCTGTCCAGTTCGGCCTGGGCCAGTACTTGCAGGTTTGTCGTGAGGCGTGACCCGCCAGGCGTGAAACCTGAATCGTCAATCGTCAATGGTGAAGGTGTTGTATCCATAAAATCTATGATTAATTTTAAAAGCCAATCGTCAATCGCGAAGACGATCATACATAAACCAATCAACGGGTTATCAATGTTTTTTATCAAAGTAGAAAGGAAACCGGCAATGGGAAATGTTATTCACGTTTCACAATTCACGTTTCACGATTGACGATTGACGCTTCACGTCTCAGTTTCACGCCCTAACTAATCCCGTTCACCACTGCTTCCTTATATATTTTGCTTACTAAGCCCTGCAGAACTTTTCCTGGGCCGGCTTCTGTAAAATGGGTGGCACCATCGGCAACCATTGCTTGCACGCTCTGCGTCCAGCGCACGGCGCCGGTCAGCTGGTCAATCAGGTTCTTTTTTATCTCGTCCGGGTGTATAACCGCTTTGGCCACTACGTTTTGGTACACGGGGCAGGAAGGATGGCTGAAAGTAGTTGCCTCGATTGCTGCAGCCAGCTCTTCCTTGGCAGGTTCCATCAACGGTGAGTGGAAGGCGCCCCCCACCGGCAACACCAAGGCACGTTTGGCACCAGCCGCCTTCATTCTTTCGCAGGCAATCTCAATGCCTTTAATACTGCCGCTTATTACCAACTGCCCGGGGCAGTTATAATTGGCGGGCACCACCACTTCACCCGTCTCGGCTTGAATGGACGCACAAATTTCTTCCACTTTTTCATCAGCCAAAGCCAGCACCGCCGCCATAGATGATGGGTTTGCTTCACATGCCTTCTGCATGGCATTGGCGCGTATGCTCACCAACTTAAGCGCGTCGGTAAAATGCAATGTGCCATTTACCACCAAGGCGCTGAATTCGCCCAGAGAATGCCCTGCAACCATATCGGGCGCGAAATGGTTTAGTGTTTTATATGCAATTACCGAATGCAGGAAGATGGCAGGCTGCGTAATATTGGTTTGCTTCAACTGCTCGTCGGTGCCGCCAAACATGGTATCGCTTATGCGGAAGCCGATTGTTTCGTTTGCTTGTTCAAATAGTTCCTTGGCAAGGTCATTTGTCTCATACAAATTTTTCCCCATACCGCTAAACTGCGAGCCCTGGCCGGGGAATATAAAAGCATGTTTACCCATAGTAAAATTATTAAGGGGGCAAAAATAGGTTTGTTTATGAAAGTACACAGCGGGATTTTTGTACATTCAACAGATCATAAATTTTTGAATTTAACATTCAAAACATACCTCATGGCAATTTCAACGAATAAAACCTACGAGGAATGATTGGAAATTGCCACATATATCCAATTATCGCCTAATCAACAATCCGGTAAACTTTCTTCATACTATCCCCCATCATATTTATGGCTTTACGCCTGGAGAATACATGTTGCATTAAAAAACTAACCAGCTTATTGCCCGTGCCGCTGATGAAAAATGGGGTGTGCCCTATTTTGCGCAAACATTCTTCCACCACGGCTTCCGGGGTTTGCGCCTTTGGCTGCAAAGCGCTAGCCTTTGCCGGGTTGGTGTTAATATAGTTGGGTGTTGCGGTGGCACCGGCACAGCAGGCGATTACGTCTACCCCCTTACTCTTCCATTCATACCACAAGCCTTCGGCCAGTACCCGGTTAAATGCTTTTGTTGCTGCGTAGGTGCTAAGGTAGCCGCTGCCTTGCAGGCCTGCGATGGATGTCATTATTACAATACCACCTGCCCCCCTTTCAACCATTTTACCACCAAAATAATGTAGCATCTTTAGCTGCGTGGCCATATTGACTGTAGCGATATTGATGTGGGTTGATGCTTGGGCGGCTAAAAAGGGCCCGATATAACTTAACGCGGCATTGTATACCAGGAAACTTATTTCCAAATTGCCAACGGCGTCCCTAATTTGTTCGGTGGCATTATCGTCTGCTAGGTCACAAACAACCGGCAGAACAGCTACACCATATTGTTTTGCTATTTGCTGGGCGGTATCGTACAGCATTTGTTTGCGCCGGGCAACAAGCACGAGGTTAATGCCGCGGGCAGCAAGCGCATGGGCATAAGCGGCACCCATGCCCTCCGAGGCGCCAGCTATTAATGCAGTGTCACCATATTTTTCTTTAAATGTCATCGCAGCCTTTTATGGTATTTAATTTTGTTTAGCGGGTGCAAATGGCTGAACCCGCCCCCACATGCGCACCAGTACAATAATGGGGAAAATAACCCAGGCGGCATTCGATAAAAACACACGGGGCAGTTGGGGCGAGGCGTGTTCGCCAAACATTTCTTCGAATAGGATGATGAACACATTTGTAAGCATTACGGAGGCCCACATTATACTTGCCAGGCGTATCCAGTTTTTGCCCTTTGCGAAAGCATAAATGCCAAAAACATAAAAAGGACCGAAGAAAATGCTGTCAATCCAAATAGTGGCTCGCCACCATGCGGGCCTTGCTATTAACACAGGGTCAAAATTATGGCCGTACCAATGCACCAGGTCAACCAATGCGGCGGGGGGCCATGCGGGGTAAGTAAAATGGTCGGCATCCGGTATCACCAATTGCTCAAGGTCAACAATATAAGTGATGAAAAAAAGGTTTATGCAGAAAAACACGATAATAGCAATGTCCATAGGGCGTTTGGATAGCGGCAAGGAAGCAGGTTGCATATGTTGAGTTTGGTTAAGCAAGGTGTGTTCTAACTTTTAATGATAAATTACAATATCATTACCAAGACAACGAATTTATGCAAAAAACCCACCCAACAATGTTAATGCAAAATAGCCTTAACTATAATTGTTTAACTTGAATATGCGGCGTTTCGGGTTGTACCAATTTATTCGGCATGTGTATAATTCCTAAAGGGCAATTAATTGGCCGCCTTTATAAATACTTGCGGTAAATAGCAATTTTAAAGAAGCTGCCAATTACACAGGGTTGTAGTTTTACCGAAACAAAACACTTTGTATGATAACCAAATTATCCCACGCTTCTCTTTTTGTTACCGACCAGCAAAAGGCATATGAGTTTTATGTAAACACCATAGGGTTTAAGGTGAACACGGATGTTACCATGGAAAACGGTTTCCGTTGGCTTACCATTACCCCGCCTGAGCAACCAGACCTGGAGATTGCCATATTGGCCCCATTGCACGATGGTATGCATTATACTGAGGAGGTGAGGAATGCGTTTAAAACCCTGCTTGACAATAATGCTTTGGGTGCGGGTGTGCTGCACACACCAGACTGCCATGCCACTTATGAAGAGTTGAAGGCAAAAGGCGTGCATTTTAAATCGGCACCCAAGGAGCAGTTTTATGGCATTGAAGCCATTATAAACGACGGATGCGGTAATTGGTTTAGTATGACACAGCCAAAAGAAATGTAACAGCTAAAAACGCCGAGGGATGGCACTTCTTCAGCACCATCCCTCGATTTATATAATTTGCTACTACTTAAACGTTATCCTATTTGCCAAACTTTTTCTTCAGCAGGCTTAAGGCATCGCTCATATCCATATCACTAAGGTCATCTTGCTTTTTAGGCGGTTCATTCTTAGCTTTATGTCTGTCCCCACCCGAAGAATGGGAAGGTCTTTCCCCTACCCTATTGGTATCGGTTTTGGGCCTAAAGCGTTCGCCGTATCCAGGCCTTTCGGCTTCCTTGTGCACTTCCATTTTGGGCCGTTGCCTTTCCGCTTCTTTAGGTTTTTCAGTTTGCAATGTAGCCTTTGCTTTAAACCTATCTTCCTCATGTTGGTGGCCACGCTCCCTTGGTCTGTCCCCTTTCCTAACAGGTGCTGGTGCCTCCTGTGTTTGTTTTATGGACAGTGCGATGCGTTTGCGCGATGCATCCACTTCCAGCACTTTTACCTGAACCTTGTCGTTTAGCTTTAATACTTCACCGGGGTCGGTTATATATTTGTGTGCTATCTCGCTTACGTGTACCAAGCCGTCCTGTTTAACACCAATATCAATAAAAGCACCAAAGCGCGTAATGTTGGTAACTATGCCCGGTACCACCATGCCCACTTTTACATCGTCAATAGAGTAAATATTGGCGTATTCAAACTGTTCCAGTTCGCTGCGGGGGTCAAGGCCGGGTTTATTTAATTCCTTAAGAATATCCCTTATGGTAAGTTCACCAATGGTTTCAGTGGTGTATTTTTTGGGTTCTACATTTTTTAACAGCGCTTCATTACCAACAAGGCTTTTTACATCAACAGCAAGGTCTGCCGCTATTTTTTCCACTATTGGGTAAGCCTCTGGGTGTACTGCACTCGCATCCAGCGGGTTTTCGGATTCACGAATGCGCAAGAAACCTGCACACTGTTCAAAAGCTTTGCCGCCCAGCCTTGGCACTTCCATCAATTGTGCACGGCTGCTAAATTTGCCTATCTCGCTGCGGTATTTTACAATATTATCCGCCAGTGTGGCCCCTATCCCACTGACATATCCAAGCAGGTTTTTGCTGGCAGTGTTCAAGTTAACCCCCACTTGGTTTACGCAGCTAACCACCGTTTGGTCAAGCCGCTCCTTTAACCTAAATTGGTTAACGTCATGCTGGTACTGGCCCACGCCGATGGCCTTGGGGTCAATTTTTACCAACTCGGCCAATGGATCCATCAACCTACGGCCAATGCTTACAGCACCACGTACTGTTACGTCATAATCAGGGAATTCTTCCCTCGCAGTGCTGGAGGCAGAATACACGGAGGCACCGTCCTCGTTTACCAAAAATACCGGCAGGCCAAGGTTAAGTTGTTTTATAAATTGTTCGGTTTCCCTGCCGGCGGTTCCGTCGCCAATGGCAAAAACCTCAATATTGTATTTTGCCACCAGTTCTTTAACTTTATATTCGGCATCAAGTTTCCTGTTGGCCTCGTGTACAAAAATAAGGTCGTTGTGCAGCAACCCTCCGTTTTCATCCAGGCAAACCACCTTGCAACCGGTACGGTAACCAGGGTCAATCGCCATCATCCGTTTGCTGCCCAGTGGCGAGCCTAATAATAATTGCCTAAGGTTTTCGGCAAAAACGGTTATAGCCTCTTCATCGGCCTTGGCCTTTAAAGCAGTTCTGAACTCAGTTTCCAAACTGGGGTGCAACAACCTGCGGTAGGCATCTTTGCCGGCCTTTTTTACCTGCTCTACGCTGCCATTGAGGCTTCCTTTTATATAAGCACTGTCAATTATGTCTTGGGCATCTTCTTCTTCAGGCGAAATTTCTACACGCAGGTAGCCTTCTAAAAAACCACGCAATACGGCTAGTATGCGGTGGGATGGTATTTTGTGTACCGGCTCGCTAAAATCAAAATAATCTTTAAACTTCGCGGCCTCAGTTTCCTTCTCGGTCACCACCTTTGCCTGGAAGGTGGCTTTGTCCTCAAACAGCTTACGCAGCTTGGCACGCACGGTCGCGTCTTCGTTTATTGTTTCTGCAATAATATCCCTCGCACCCTGCAAAGCATCGTCTGCACTGGCCACTTTGTCATTTATAAACGCACCGGCTTCGGCCTCTACGTCAAAATCTTTCTGCTCCAATATTAACAGGGCCAATGGCTCCAGGCCGTTTTCCCGTGCTGTTTGGGCCTTGGTTTTTCTCTTTGGCTTATAAGGCAGGTAAATATCCTCCAGTTCGGCCAAAGTAGTGGCTTTGTTAAGCGCAGCCTGTAGCGCTTCCGTCATTTTACCCTGCTCGGTAATTGTTTTTTCTATAAATGTTTTGCGTTCGGTAAATTCCGTTAATGCTTTGGCTTCATCCTGCACCTGCTGAATCTGCACCTCGTCCAAATCCCCTGTTTTGTCTTTGCGGTAACGGGCTATAAAGGGTATTGTTGCACCTTCCTCAAGCAACTGTAATACCGCCTCAACCTGGTTATTCCTAATTTTTAATTTGCCCGAAATAGCCTGCACAAATTCCATAATTGCATTTTTTTAACCACATACAAATTAAGCCACCAACGGGTGGCTGTTAATTAATCGCTATGGGTGTATGATTTTAGTAAAAAGGATTGCGAAAGTAGGTGGGATAATGGAAAAGAAAAAATCAGACTGTTTAAGCACCCATAATTTAACGGTGAATGTCAAATTTTAAACAACCCGTACCAACCTGTGTTTATTTGATTGGCAGCTTTTCACGCCCATTGCCTAAAGTAAATTAAGCAACAACTATTGCCGCAATTGGCAATGGCTGTTGCTTAATTTTTATACAAACAGTACTATATTTTCCATCACTTTCACAACAATACCATGTTTTAAAAACAGATATTATCATTTTATGGGGCACCCCTGATGAATAACCTATCTACGGTTAAATCCACCATCCGAGCTACCGCTTCCTCCACGGTCGTAACCGCCGCCACCGCCACGGTTATAGCCGCCGCCGCTTCCACCACGGTCGTAACCGCCACCACCACCACCACGATCATAACCACCACCGCCGCCGCGGTTGTACCCGCCGCCGCTTCCGCCACGGTCATACCCGCCGCCGCCGCCGCCACGGTCGTATCCACCACCGCCACCGCGGTTAAAACCACCGCCGCCGCTGCGGTTAAAGCCACCATCCCTGTCTCCGCCGCCTCTGCCGCCTGAATTATCAGCTTCCATCACTGATAATGCCTTGCCCCTAATTTTGGCACCGTTAAGTGTTTCTATC
>Ga0364894_10268_pt1 | contig 12794 bp, 12 predicted proteins | sample ExccelJu500001D4_FD_206942 | JGI IMG/M metagenome (GOLD analysis project Ga0364894, IMG submission 206942) | Enriched cells from Trout Bog Lake Hypolimnion, Wisconsin, USA - BchlTB.July16.5000.01.D4 | ecosystem: Environmental > Aquatic > Freshwater > Lake > Hypolimnion/Profundal zone | place: USA...
GCCTTTTAGCAGTTTGTCCGGAGCTCAATTAACTTGGGCTTATTACGGGCATTCATATCTGTTTTTCTGCGTGGTGGGGGCGTTACAAATTACTGGCTCGTACCTGCTGCTTTTTAAACAAACAAGACTGTTTGGTGCTGTGTTGCTTTTTCCGTTGCTGTTAAATATCATCCTCACCGATTTTTTTTATGGGCTCGAACCGGGGGAACTGCTCCATGCAATCATCTTAATGCTTGGGGTACTGTATTTGTTATTGTCGGAATATAAAAGGCTGATACAATTCTTTTTCCTTGCCAAGAGTGCTTTGCCCACTGTGCAATTTAAAAGCCCAACTACTAAAAATGCCATCCGTTTGTCAGTGGTGGCAGTACCTCTAATATTGATTGCATTGTATGGCCAGCCAGATAAAAATCCCACGCTTACAGGAAAATATTTAGTGAAAAGTTTATCGGTCAACCGTCAAGCTATTGCCCTAAATGATTGTAGGGACAGTGTGCTTACGATTGTATACCTCGATTTGGACAATACGGTAGCGTTTGAATACAATAGCCAAAACAAGCGATTGCTTGGTATATATGATTATAACACGAATAGCAATACATTCAATATCACATGGCATTACCCCCCTGCAGTTAAGGATATTTTTTACGGGAAGTTTTACCCAACGGATAGCAAAAACGATATTGGGCTTGCCGGTATCATGGGCAGAGATACCCTACAAGCTGTTTTGGAGAAGATGCGGTAAAAAGTGTGATGGTTTGTTTTATAAAGTGGGTACTAATTTTACTGGCCACTCGCCTCACACCTCATTCGGCAACCAATGCTAATACTCGGTGAAATGGACCCCCCAGTTTTATGATAGTTGCTACATTTGGTAGAGTCTCTCATACTGGGTAAGGCCACTTGAAAGATATTCCATTACACTAAAAATCCATTGCCATGAAACAGGTTATAGCCATATTGGGCTTGGTTTTGATGATGTCATCGGCCGCAAATGCAAAGGTGTTCCTCATTGATATCAAGCGTACGCTTGATGAGGCCACCACCATCAGGATGATTAAAGTGGTTGATTATAACGACTCAGTAATGTTTTATACTTGTTTGAACTCCAAGGATACCCTTTAGGTTGATTGCCGAAGAAGGCACACATCTGAACTTACACGCCAGTTTAATGTTGTTGGCAGGCCCATAAAAGTAAGGGGGCTTGCAGGTAAATGGCCTGATGTGGGTGAAAAAGTGTTGTTGGTTTTAAAAAATGACAACGTTATGTTGTTTGCAAAGAAGATGGGCGAAAAGTACCGCTTTTGGGACCCCAATTCCGTGCCCATGGCAAACACGGTTTTTGTAGTGCCCGATGAAAAACCATTTATACCCTTGGACGATATAATGGACTGGGGTAACCCCCACCCAGGCCTTTTGTTTTGTGAAGACGGCTGCTATGCCATAGCCCGCGACATCAAAGAAAAAGGGTAGTTGTATGCTTTTTTTGGTTGTTGCCCCATATTCCGACCGCACTAACGAGCGTGGCCAAGGAACGTCCAATAGTATTCCCAAACCCAGGTACAAAGTCAACTTCAAATGCTAACAACCGTTATCTTTACGCCGCAATAAATTGTTTAGCTATATGGATAACAGAACGGTATACATCGTGTCGGCAGTGCGTACGCCCATCGGTAGTTTTGGCGGTAGTTTAAAAGAGGTGACTGCCACGCAGCTTGGCGCGGCAGCCATTAAAGCGGCTGTTGAAAGGGCGGGCATACAGCCCTCCGAAGTGCAGGAAGTTTTGATGGGCAGTGTAATACAGGCCAACCTTGGGCAGGCACCGGCCAGGCAGGCGGCCAAATATGCCGGTTTGCCCGACAGTGTAATTTGCACTACCGTAAACAAAGTGTGCGCCAGCGGCATGAAGGCCATTGCGCAGGGTGCGCAAAGCATTTTGCTGGGTGATGCGGATGTTGTGGTGGCCGGTGGCATGGAAAGTATGAGCAATGTGCCCTATTACAGCCCCGATACACGTTGGGGCAACAAATACGGAAACGTGAGCCTGGTTGACGGCTTGGCGAAAGACGGCCTTACCGACTGTTACCACAACTACGCCATGGGCAACGCAGCCGAGCTTTGCGCAAAAGAATACAACTTTACCCGCGAGCAGCAGGATGCGTTTGCCATAGAAAGTTATACACGCAGCCAGCAGGCTTGGGAAGCGGGCAAATTTGCCGGCGAAGTAGTGCCAGTGGAGATACCCCAACGCAAAGGCAGCCCCACAATATTTGCAAAAGACGAAGAACCGTACAACGTAAAATTCGACAAGATACCGGGTTTAAAACCCGCCTTCCAGAAAGAGGGTACCGTCACTGCCGCCAATGCCAGCAGCATGAACGACGGGGCCGCTGCCTTGGTGTTGATGAGTAAGGAAAAAGCGGATGCGTTAGGTGTACAGCCAATCGCCATTATAAAAAGCTATGCTGACGCAGAGCAGGCCCCCGAATGGTTTACCACCACACCAGCTTTGGCTGTGCCTAAAGCTGTGGCTAAGGCAGGCCTTCAATTAAGCGATATTGATTTTATTGAACTGAACGAAGCCTTTGCGGTGGTGGGCCTCGCCAATACGGCCATCATGGGGCTTGATGCCGCGAAAGTTAATGTAAACGGCGGTGCAGTGGCGTTGGGCCACCCCTTGGGTTGCAGTGGTGCACGCATTATTGTTACATTGATTAACGTGCTTAAACAAAACGGCGGCAAGTATGGCGCGGCCGGCATCTGCAATGGCGGCGGCGGGGCGAGTGCTATGGTGATAGAAATACCATAATAGTCAATTGGTCATTAAGTCATTGGGTCATTGGGTCAATAAGTCATAGGAAGCAATGGGTCTATCGGAAAAAAATAATAGTTTGTATGAAAATGCCATATAAGCAAGTGCTTAATACGTTGCGCAGAAAATGAAAATCATCACATGGAACTGTAATATGGCTTTCAGGAAAAAGGCCCATCATATTTTGGCGCATCAGCCGGATATATTGATAGTGCAGGAATGTGAGCATACTGATAAATTGATATTCAACAACGGTACCCAACAACCAACAGACATGCTTTGGTTTGGCACAAACCAGAATAAGGGCCTTGGCATATTTTCTTATAGCGACTACAGGTTTAGGGTGATGGAAAACCACAAGCCGGAGTTTAAAATGGTGGTGCCTATTTTGGCAACAGGCTCACAATACAATTTCACCCTTTACGCAGTATGGGCGAATAACCCCGCCGACCCAGACGGGCACTATATCGAGCAAGTTTGGAAAGCTATCCATCATTATGAGGCTGATATAAGTAACCAGCGCACCATGCTGGTGGGCGATTTTAACAGCAACACTATTTGGGACAGGAAACGTAGGGCTGCCAACCACTCGAATGTGGTGCGGTTTTTAGAAGATAAAGGTATTTATAGTACCTATCATTTGCATCACCAACAGGTACAGGGCAAGGAACAGCACCCCACTTTGTACATGTACCGCCATAAAGACAAACCATACCACCTTGATTACTGCTTTGTATCGAAAGATATGTTAGATAAACTGCTGGTTGTGGAAATTGGCGATTATGGAGCTTGGTCGGGCCACAGCGACCACATGCCGTTGATGGCAACATTTAATGATTGAAGCGGATTAGTCATGGGGTCAATAGGTCATTGGTTCATTCGTCACTGGTCATTGAGTCAATAGGTCAATTGCCATTTGATGGGGTTACTTATCGTATTTTGTAATAAGGCACGTGTTCAATTTTCATGTGTTGTACTTGCGCTTGATAATATGTGGTTAGCCATAATTGCCATTAAAACGGCAACCCGATACCCAACTGAATGGCATAATTATCCCGTGCCGGAACGCCATACTGCGAATACTCGGTATTCTTCCAAGTGAACTTGGTTAAATCAAGCCAGCCATTGTTTTCGTACCGGGCCGGGTCCCTCAATTTAATGCCAAAATCAAGCCTTATCAAAAAATAGCTGAAATCCAGCCTTATACCCGTTCCGGTGCCTATGGCCAAACTCTTCAAAGCATTATTAATATTAAAATCAGCGCCCGGCAAGGCGGCATCCTTGCGTATGTTCCAAATGTTGCCAACATCGGCAAACAATGCCCCCCCAATTTTTACACTGCCAAAGGATGCAATCGGGTACCGGTATTCAAGGTTGGTTTCAAACTGCATATCCCCGTAACGCTCCCTAAAATTAGAGGTGTCGCTCACTACTGATGTGCCGGGGCCAAGCTGCCGTAGGCCCCATGCACGCATGCTGTTTGGGCCGCCGGCAAAAAACTGTTTAAAAAATGGCAGCGTGTTGCCGAATTTGCCTGTATTGCCGTAATTATAACCAAAGCCGCCCGATACCCTAAACGCCAGCGATGTTTTTTGCCATTTATGCTGTATGCGGTACTCGCCCTCAATCTTTATATACCGGTATATTTTATCCTGCAAGCCGGTTATAATCTCAGCGATGGCACCAGATTCTTCCGCCCCTACCCGCCAGAATATAGTATTTGCCGGGTTTTTGCCGGTATGGGTGTTGGAGAGCCCCACCTGCAGCATGCTAACTACTGTACCTGTGTTAAAGGAGGTACGCAAAAATGGGTTTTGCTTAAAAGCAGAGTCAAGCAAGGGTAAAGTATCTAATGAATAGAACTCTATGCTGCCCGGAAACTTTAGCTGGTAGGTGAAATTTCTTTTATGCCATTCAAATCCGTGGCTTAATACTACCGTACGTAAATGATAGAAGTTGTTTCGGTCGGCAATGCTTCCAGTTAAGCTTATTTTTCGAGTGCCTTGGTCATTTACAAAATTGAAGGGATTGATCTTATCAAGATGAAGCCACTTGATAGGCCCATTAATCAGCGACCATACCTTTTTATTGGGGATGCTGAAAGTATTACTAAGGGATGACAGAAATGTTTGCAGAAATGGATAGTCTTTATCAAACGTAAATTCAACCCCGTTACTTAGCGAGGCAGAATATTGCACAGCACTTTTAAAAAGGTTTGGCGCGTTGTAGCCTATGTTAAATGACGTGCCTATAAGGGTACCCGTACTTAAAAAGTCACCGGTATTTCGGCTACCTTCCAACGACAAGGTAATATTCCCCGGCCTGGCGGGCGACATGAAAAAATAATAATCCAGCGAGTCGCCCCTAATGACGGTACGGTAATCAACCTGCTTCCAGGCGGGCAATTGGTTAAAATTGTTAATGGTTCTAACTAAATTGTCTTCATTGTAAAGGCGACCTTCCCGCAGCCGGGCAAGGTTTCTTAATAGTGTTAAATAAAATAGATGCTTTGTGTAGTACATGGTATATTCATTATACCGGTCTATCTTAACATTGGCCGTGTCTTTAATAAGGGTATCGGTTAGCATGTTTATGCTTGCTTCCGGGTAAAAATAAACACGGCCGTTTTTATAGGGCCTGAAATAAAGTGAATCTGGCAAGGCATCGCCCGTGGTATCTAAATTCTGCCGCTGGGTTATTGTTATAATCGTAGTGGGGTTGCCTTTTTTGCGTTCCGCTGCCTCCGCTATTTTTTGCGCCTGCTCAAAGGGGTCCAGCGAGAAATTAAGTAACGACTGGTCTACGGTATCCGCTTCTGCAATCAGGTTTTGGCGGGTTATTAAAAAATAGCCTTTTTGCCGGTACAAGGTAACAAGCCGGTTTAGTTCGGCACCAACCAAGCTTTGGGCAAAATGGCTTACATGCGGTTGTATAAGGCTTGCTTTTTTACTGGAGTCTGCCAAAAATTGCAGCCGGGGTGAATCTAAAGCGTAAGCTTCGGAGTCTATAATTGTGGGCTTCCCGGGGTATACGGTATCAATAACGGTAACCCGCCTTTGAAATTTATGTAGCTCCTTAAATGATTTTTTTGTGAGCCTTTCCAATGTTGCGGCCGAATCGGCATTTGGGGGCGTGGCCCTTTGCTGGTAGTTTTTTAAGTCATTGTCGGGCACTTTCTCAATAAAATGGACAATCTTCATCTGAGGATTATAATACCCCAGCGATTTTAGGTACCCTTTCATAAAAACCTCGGTGCGTTGTATGTTTACGCTGTCGTAAATGGGCGGGTTTTTTATCCTGTAAAAAAAACCAAAGCGCTGCTCCTTGGGGGCATAAAGGCTGTCGGCCCAATAGTTTACAAGGTTGGTATTTAGGGTAGCTTTTTCATCTTTTGTTAAATTACCTTTGAGTATTATTTTATTATCAAAAACAAAAGGGGTATCCACCGGGTAGTTCTTCACAGTATATTTTGGAAATATGCAGCTAAAGAAGTTAGAGCAGCAAACAACAACGCACAATAAGTAAAAAAAAGTCCGGGGCCTTATATTCATAAGTATGATTAGTAAGAATGATGTCAAATATATTCAAAGTTTGTTCCACAAAAAAACAAGGGACGCTGAAGGCTTGTTTATAGCCGAAGGGCCAAAGCTGGTAAACGAGCTGTTAGAGAGCAGTTTATTAATAAAACAGGTATATGCGCTGCCAGAGTGGATTGAACAACACCCGAATGTAGAAGGTGTAAAAATTATCTCAGAAATAGAATTGCAAAAAATAAGTGGCTTGCAAACGCCCAATCAGGTGTTGGCAGTGGCCATAAAGCCGGTATTAAATACCGAACCTGTTTTAGCAGGCCAATTATCGTTGGTGTTGGATGGGATACAAGACCCCGGTAACCTTGGCACCATTATAAGAATAGCCGACTGGTTTGGCGTTAACCAGATAATTGCCAGTGAGGATACGGCGGATATATACAACCCCAAGGTGGTGCAGGCAACAATGGGTAGTATTATTAGGGTTAAGGTATGGTACAAGCATTTGGATGAATGGGTAGCCAACGTTACCGTGCCTGTTTTTGGGGCTTTGCTTAACGGCACCAACATAAATAATTGTGAAAAAATTAAGGAGGGCCTGTTAATTGTTGGCAACGAGGGTAGGGGTATAAGGCCTGAAATTCTACCTTTTATTCAACACCCCCTAACCATACCCGGCCGGGGAAAAGCTGAATCGCTAAATGCGGCTGTGGCAACAGGCATTATACTTTCGCATATAACGTAAATGGTCATTTAGTCAATAAGTCATTCGTCAATAGGTCATCCAGAAGATATTTTAACATGATTTTTTGGACAAGAAAAAACTAAATATACCGTGAAAAAATATTTTAATGACCCAATGACCCAATGACCCAATGACCCAATGACCCAATGACCCAATGACCCAATGATCCAATGACCAATGACCAATGACCCAATGATATTATTGTTTTCTTTTATAACTTTGCGCCCCTATGCAAATAGAAATACTAAAATCGAAAATACACAGGGCGGTACTTACCGAGGCTAACCTTAATTATGTTGGCAGCCTTACGCTTGACGAGGACCTTATGCATGCGGCTAACCTTATTGAGAATGAAAAGATACAAGTGGTGAATGTAAATAATGGAGAGCGTTTGGAGACATATATCATCAAAGGCAAGGCAGGCAGCGGCACGGTATGCCTTAATGGCCCTGCGGCTCGCAAGGGTGCTGTTGGCGATATTGTAATAATAATATCCTACGCCATAATGGATTTTGAAGAGGCTAAAACCTTTAAGCCATCCATTGTGTTTCCTAAAGACGGCAATAAATTATGATTGCTGATTTTGGGATTGAGGGATCTGGTGATTTTTTGAGGTCGGTTTGCGCATATTACATTACGAAATCACAAAATCGCAAAACCAGCAATCTCGCAATAGTTTAACGTAACCTGTTAATATTCTTGTTTACCTTGCCGTTGCCCGGATATGAAGAAGATAATACCCCTTATATTAAAATACGGCATCGCGTTTAGCATTGCGGCTTTTTTTGTATGGCTTTCATTAAAGGATATAAAAGAACAGGATAAACACGATATACTGCAAGCATTAATGCGTGCAAAATTTTTGCTGTTGCTCCCTGTGTTTGGCCTTATGTTGTTGAGCCATATTTTTAGGTCGCTCCGTTGGAAACAGTTGATTGAGCCCATGGGATATAAACCGCCTGTATTCGACTTGCTTTGCGGTGTAATGCTCGGCTACCTCGCCAACCAATTTATACCCAGGGCGGGCGAAATTGCCCGGTGCACAGTAGTATCAAAACAACAAAAAATACCCGTTGAAAAACTGATAGGCACCATACTTGCCGAACGTGCTTTTGATTTACTTTGCTTGTTGCTTTTAAGCGTTTCGGCGTTTTTTTTACAGTACAGTTATTTTAGTGGTTATGCGGCGGAAATTGTTGGCAGGCTGGGGGCCAACCTGCATAAGGGCGGCTTAAAATTTTGGCTTACCGTAACCATAATTTTGGCAACAATGCTAATTCTTGTTGTTTTTGTAAAACGAATGGCCGGCACCAAAACCAAATTATTGGTAGTTAAAATATGGAAGGGCCTTGCAGAAGGTTTTATAAGTATTAAAAAGCTGCGGCATAAATGGCTTTTTATATTGTATACTCTTGCAATATGGGCTTGTTATATACTTTCAACATGGATGGGGTGTTTTGCATTAGCCGAGACCCAACATCTTGGAATAACCGCAGGTGTAGCGTTGTTGGTTTTTGGCACTTTTGGTATTATTGTGGCACCTGGTGGCTTGGGCGCGTACCCTTATGCCATACAAAAAACACTTTTATTATATAATGTTAGCGAAAATATTGGCATAGCTTCAGGCTGGCTATTAATGCTTGCCCAGGTGGCTTTTGTGTTAATATTTGGTACTTTGGCGTACTTTGCAGTTGAATATAGAAACAGGCAATATGAAAAACACGGCATCAGTTCCACATAAAATTTTATCGTTGCACCAGTTGCAGCAGTTTGTAGCGGTTGCAAGGCTTACCGGTAAAACAATTGCGTTTACCAATGGCTGCTACGATATTTTGCACGAGGGGCACATATTTTCCCTGTCGCAGGCAGCTGCTTCCGCTGACTTGCTTGTTGTAGGTGTTAACGCAGACAGTAGCGTAAAAAAATTGAAAGGGGAGGGCAGGCCGGTAAACAACGAACATTCAAGGGCGCTTGTATTGGCATCGCTAATTGTTACAGATGCCATTGTTATATTTGAAGAAGATACGCCGTTTAACCTGATTAACCTTGTGATGCCTGATGTATTGGTAAAAGGCGGCGATTATACGCTCGACCAAATTGTGGGCGCAAAGGAGGTTATTGCCAATGGCGGAAAGGTTATCATCAATCCAATATTGGAGGGGTTTTCCACCACTTCCATCATTGAAAAAATAAAAAAGCCAGCTTAACTATTACAGGATAGCAAGCAATTTATACTAATAATAATAAAGTAAAACCGGCCTACAAGTAGCATATCTACTCCGCAGGCCGGTTTTATGTTTGAATATTTTGGGTTATCCTTAAAATTTAGGGCAAGGCAATCCCTTGCTACCTGATGATTTATTGATATAGATAAGCGAAATTTCTATACCGCCACGGCTTTGAGAAGCGGCTTTAAGGCTGGATATATTGTAGTCGTAAGTGGTTGCCAAACGCCATTCGCCGTACTCGAGGCCTAAATAGGGTATAAGAGCATCGCCAAATCGTACCCAGGAACCAGCGTAAAAGCTTAATGGGTTATCATCATTATCCAAATTGGTGGCTGCAAATTGAAAAGCACCACCTATCAAAAATTCGTTGGCACCTGCCTGTGTGCTAAACTGCCCGCTTAAATGCAGTGTTGTTGCAGGGCCTAACGGAAAATAACCACCTGATTGCAGCGTTGTTCGCTGGCTTAAATAGTACACATAGCTGCCGGTTTGGTCAAATGACTGCTTGGGCCGGTTAATATGGTACATGCTAACGCCTGCATAAAAATTATCTCTGTCAGTGCTGCTAGATGTATATAAAAGGCCTGCATTCACGTCTAAAAAATGGGAGGTGATGTTGCCTTTGTTTAAAAGCGGGTCGCTTTGTGGTAAAGTAAAACCGAGGGAAGTCAACTGGTCGCCAACGGTTAAACTACCTGTGTTAATAGCCATGTTACTATAGGCTGCCTGAAAACCTATGCCCAGTTGTTTGTAGCCTTCCTCATCCAAGCCTTTATGAAAAGCGGTGGAAAATGCAAAATAGTCATATGAAACTGCGCCATTCGCGCTTTTGTCGGTAAGGCCCAATAACCCAACGCCCCAAGTATCCCTGTAAGAGATTTTGTTTTTAAGTATTTGAAAATCAACGGAGGCCGTGGCCGTTTCAAAGGCTTTGTCAATGGTGGGCCATTGGTTTCTGTAATTGGTGGCGAGCCTAACATTTCCGTCAAATTTGCCTGTGAATGCTGGGTTGAGGGTTAGCGGGGAAGCATAAAACTGTGAGAAATGTGGGTCCTGCGCTATACATCTTCCTGCAAACAGTACTAACATCATCAATAATAATACTCTCATTCTGCAGTTTTTGGTGTACTAAAATAGCTATTTTTTTAATATAAGGGGCAAAAATTAAATCATTAACACAATTTATTATTCTTGGCTTTTTACGCCAAAAGCAAGGTCGCCTGCATCACCAAGGCCGGGTACAATGTAACCTTTGGCAGTAAGCTCGTCGTCAATATCGCCACACCAAATTTTAACCTTGCTGCCAGCTTCACGCAGCACATATTCAATGCCTACCGTACAGGCAATAACGCAGGCAATGTGTATTTGGGCGGGTATTCCCTCATCCCGCAGCGCGGCAATTGTTTTTACCAACGATGCACCCGTGGCCAGCATGGGGTCGCAAATTATCAGTATCCTGTTTTCCAAGGTTGGGCAGCTAATATATTCTAGGCTTATTTCAAAGCTGCCTTCCCGGTCGTGTTTTCGGTAGGCGCCTATAAATGCATTGTCTGCCTTATCAAAATAATTCAGCATCCCCTGGTGCAACGGCAGCCCCGCACGCAAAATGGCTGCCAGCACGGGTTGGTCGGCCACCAGCTTGCTCGCGTGAATGCCCAAGGGTGTTTGCACATCCACCGTTTTATGGGGCAGTTCCTTGCTTAACTCATAGGCCATAACTTCCCCAATGCGCTCCAGGTTACGCCTAAACCGGAGTTTGTCGGTTTGTATTTCTGTGTCACGCAGTTCGCTTATCCAGTTGGAGACAAGGCTGTGTTTTTGGCTTAAATTAATAACCATTGCGCTAAGATAATTAAAGAACGCTTATTTTATAATTTTAGTGCGAATTAAGGATGATTACGCATTTTGTTGGGATGAATGCTGCAGGTAATAAGGAAATAAAACGACTACCAACAATTTGGGTTGGCTTTAATTTACGGCTGATTGTCACCCGCCGTTGCTGGTGTTTTACCAACATTATAGTTGTATGGGTAAGCCGCATCAAACACGTTCCAACAAATGTAGGGACAGCACTTATGCGCCTAAAAATTGCTGCCTTGCGCCTTTGAGCCTTGGCGTGAGACAAATGGCCGCCCCGGTAGGGCCGTAAAATGTTTCACGCAGAGGCGCGAAGCGGTAGATGAAACGTTGGTGAATTTTCTTGTGGATTTAAGTGGCGCATTTTTGAGCATATTCTTAAAATTGCCAAGCAAAAATCAGGCAGGCCTAATTGTTTTGGGCATAAAAATCAGTATGCACTTCCACGGGCATTTCGCCCTTAATAACTTTGCTTTCATAATTTTCCATTACCAAAGCCGCTGAGCCTATCAGTTCAGCTTCGTAGCCAAGTTGTGATATGTCTATTTCCGTACTGGCCGCCAACCTCGGTATGCACATTTCGTTGATGGCCTGTTGCACCGGGGCCTTCCATATTTTGCCCGCGCGCGAACCCCGGCCGCTGAGTATGATGATTTCAGGGTTCAGGATGTGGATGAGTATAGCCACCCCCCTGCCTATGTTGTAGCCGGCTTCGGAGAAAAGGCCAACCGAAAACTGGTCGCCTTTTTGGGCGGCCTTAATAATTTCTTCAAAAGCTTTTTCAGTATCCAGGCTATCTAACTGGTTTGCTAGCATTGATACCTGGCCACCTAGCAGCCCCTGCCGTGCCTTCTCCACGATAATTGAGAGGGAACTTTCTGTTTCCAGGCAGCCTTTTTTGCCGCAACTGCATAACTTATTATTGGAGAAAACGGGTATATGGCTAAACTCGCCTGCAAAACCGTTATAACCCCTAAACAGTTTGCCTTCCAAAATAAGGCCTAGGCCCACGCCCCAACCTATGTTAATAACCATAGCGTTGTTAACATGCTGGGCCGCGCCAAAGCGTAGTTCGGCCAACGCAATTAAACTGGAATCATTGTCAATATAAACCTCCAAACCGGTTTTTTCGGCAATATAACCGGGTATGTTGCCGTAAGGTGCATCTAAAAAAGTATAGTTAACACCTTTGCCACCGTCAATAAAACCTGGCATGCCAATGCCGATACCCGTTATCTTATTTTTTGGCAAGCCTGATATGTTGATGTGGTTGTTTATTTTTTCTGCCAAGGTTGCCAGAGCCGTTGGGTTTTTTGCAAGTGTTAATTCAAATTTCTCCACCCGGGTAACATAATGGTTGTGCATATCCATTATCACTATGCGGGTGTAAAATTGGTCCATGGCGATGGAAACAATGTATAGTACATCGTGTTTAAGCGAATATGTAAGCGGTCGTCTGCCGCCGCTGGAAGGTGCGTAGCCGTTTTCAATTATATAGCTTTCTTCTATCAGCTCGTTCACTATTTTAGTGGTAAGTGGCAGGCTCTTGTCAATTCTCTCGCTAATTTCCGCACAAGACAGCGAGTGCGCAAAGTATAATTGTTTAATAATGTTTTTTTTGT
>Ga0364894_10592_pt1 | contig 12713 bp, 9 predicted proteins | sample ExccelJu500001D4_FD_206942 | JGI IMG/M metagenome (GOLD analysis project Ga0364894, IMG submission 206942) | Enriched cells from Trout Bog Lake Hypolimnion, Wisconsin, USA - BchlTB.July16.5000.01.D4 | ecosystem: Environmental > Aquatic > Freshwater > Lake > Hypolimnion/Profundal zone | place: USA...
CATTTTGCATCAGCATAATGAAACAATGACAAAAACAACTAACTTTAGTCCATTTGCTACATTAATTCAAACAGTTACAACCGCGACTTCAAATAATTCAAACAAAATGGCCATCATAAACCGCATACGTATCATACTCCATCTCGATAGAGCAGAAGTAGCCCGTAATGTGGAGTTAAACAACATGCTCGGCCTTGCCGGTAAGCACATGTATCACCGCCACACAATGATTTTGAGAATAGTGGGGGAATTGTTGGAGGGTGTTTACTGAATGATACGCTGAACGCTAATCCGCACCCGTCGATTTGGGATAGCGGGCATAGTTATAATCATGTCAGCCATAGTCACTAAGCGCTTGCTAATTCATTTGCCAAGATGCTCTCAAGAAGCATAATTGGATATTTATCCAGGTGATAATTCAAATCGCGCCGCAATTCTATAATCTATAATAAGCGTTATTATTTTATTCCCTAATTTCCGCCCTCAAATTCATAAGGCACATTAATAAATTTGTAAGATGGCTTCTGCAAAACCCACAGCAATCGTTTTAACCAACGGGCTTTTAGACAAGTTTGACGCAAAAACAGCACACGGGCTGATACGTGGCACAGAGCGCTTTGAAATAATAGGCGTGTTGGACAACCTGTTCCCCGGTAAAGACGCCGGCGAAGTGTTGGATGGCATTAACCGAAACATACCTGTTTTTGCAACGGTAGATGATGCCGTTGAAAACCTGCCCAGGATTGATTATTGCGTGATAGGCGTTGCCACTGTGGGCGGCCGATTGCCGGGTGACTTTTTGGTGATTATTGAAAAGTGCATTGCCTATAAAATGAGCATAGTAAACGGTTTGCATGAGTTTTTAACTGACAAGCCCCACATTGTTGCATTGGCTGCCCAAAACGGCGTTACCCTTACAGATGTTCGTAAACCCAAAGCGAAAGCTGATTTGCATTTTTGGTCTGCTGAAATTTTTGATGTTACCGCACCCATCATCGCGGTAATCGGGATGGATTGTGCCATGGGCAAACGCACCACCTGCCGCCTGCTTAGGCAGGCCTGCGAAGCTGAAGGACTGTCTGCCCAAATGATTTACACTGGCCAAACAGGCTGGCTGCAAGGGGGGCAATACGGGTTCATATTCGATAGCACGCTGAATGATTTTATCTCAGGCGAATTAGAGCATGCCATTGTAACTTGCTGGAAGGAACAGAACCCGAAGGTGATATTTTTAGAAGGCCAGAGCGCCCTGCGAAACCCCAGCGGGCCCTGCGGCTCGGAGTTACTTGTTTCGGGTAATGCCAAGCATACAATATTAGTACATGCCCCTAAACGACAATATTACGACCACATGCCTACTTGGGGTAAGATACCTCCGGTAGAATCTGAGATAGCACTCGTAAACATGTATGGCTCAAAGGTTATCGCCTTGGCACTCAATACGGAGAATTGTACTTTGGAGGAAGCGCTGGTATTTCAAAAGCAATATGAGGCCGAACTAGGGATACCAGTGTTGCTGCCGTTGCAACAGGGTGTGGGTAGGATCGTGCCGGCAATAAAAGCATTGGTTGATTCAATTGCATGAATAGCTGTTCGTGGCGTCTTCGCCACGAACAGCTATTCTATCGCCTCCGGCGATTTTATAAGCTGCAGTTCGTGCCGCTGAGAAAGGAAGTATGCACCGACATTCCTGCGAAGGCACTAATCTCCCGAGGAATTTGGAAGTGCGAAATCTTTTTGGTTACGGCTCCGGTTTAAGAATACTGGTTTAACTGTAAAAGATTCCTGCCATTGCAGGAATGATGGCAGTGCAAAAATTGGCTAAATAAATTATTCAAACAACAAACATGAAAATTAAAAGTGTGCGTGCCTGGGCAGAAAAACTGCCGCTTACCAAAACATATGTAATTGCCTATAAAACTATCAGCGATACCGAGATTGTTTTTTTGGAAGTGGTGCTTGAAAACGGTTTAACAGGCCTTGGCGCATCAAACCCTTTTGCCGATGTGGTGGGCGAAACGCCAGAGGTAACGCTTAACAACCTGCAAAGCGGTTATTTGGATGAATGGATAGGCAAGGACATTCGCAATTTTAACTTATTAATATCCCAGGCAGCCGAATATTTCCCCAAGCTGCCCGGTACTTTGGCAGCGATTGACATTGCGTTGCACGATTTGTTTTGCCAGTATATCGGAATACCCATAGCGGATTTTTATGGTAGAAAAATACAGTCACTGCCAACATCGGTTACACTGGGTATTAAAGATACGGCAGCCATGTTGGAAGAAGCCAAAGAATATTACAAGCTGGGCTTTAAAATATTGAAGATAAAAACCGGTTTGGATGTTGACCAAGATATTGAACGCGCCATAACACTAACCGATCATTTTAAGGGCAACATGGTTATTCGTGTGGATGCCAACCAAGGGTATACAGTTGCACAATTGCAGCATTTTATACGCAGTACCCAAGGCTATGGTGTTGAGTTGATAGAACAGCCCATGAAAGTGGGTTTAGAAACCGAGCTTGCTTTGTTATCAAGTGACGAACGAAAAATATTGGTGGCCGATGAATCTTTGCTGAATGCCGGTTCTGCCCTGCAACTGTCGCATCCGCCCGCGCCTTATGGGGTGTTTAACATAAAGCTGATGAAAAGCGGCGGTATAACCGGCGCCAAGGAAATCGCAGTGATAGCTAAAAATGCGGGCATACAATTGTTCTGGGGATGCAACGATGAAAGCATTGTTAGCATAACAGCGGCACTTCATGCTGCCTACAGTTGCACTAACACAAAATACCTTGACCTTGACGGTAGTTTTGATTTGAGCAAAGACTTGGTGGAAGGCGGGTTTACATTAAAAGACGGGTGTATGATAACCAACGGGCTGCCTGGGTTGGGGGTGAAGAGGGGGTAGCTACCGTCACAGCCAGCATATTTAAATTTTGAATTATAATTAAATGCCAATTCCCAACTTACGCCAGCCCATATTTCACCGCAAATGCAACCACCTCGGCCATGTTTTTGGCCTTTAACTTTCTAAGGATGTTTTTGCGGTGCGATTCAACCGTCAGATAACTGAGGCTTCTTTTATCGGCAATGGTTTTGGTATTGTCCCCCGCGGAAATAAGTTTGATGATGGCTATCTCCGTTTTTGTGAGTTTGTATTGATGAATAAATTCACTATCTGGTGTGGGTAATGTGCTATCCAAATGCACCGTGTGTTGCGGAGGGATGAATACTTTTTCTCCCGCACTTACTTTATGCATGGTTTCTTTTAATTCCTGGGCGCTGATATTTTTTATCACAAAACCGCTGATATCGTTGGCCTTTATAAACGAATTTATGCCCGAATCGTAATGCATGCTAATAAAAACAATTTTAACCTCAGGCTTTTTCTTTTTTATTTGCAAGGCCGTTTCAAGGCCGTCCATAAAAGGCATGCTAATGTCTAATAAAATAATATCAGGCTGTAGCCTGTTTAAAACCTGCATAAGCAGTTTGCCGTTATCTACATTGGCAATAACTTCATAACCGGGCGTGCTGTTAATAATTTGTTCAACGCCATCGGCAAAAAGGCGGTGGTCGTCTGCTATAATTATTTTTATCAAACGCTTATTTTTGTCCATGGGTTATAAGGGTATATTTATTACTGTTGTTGTGCCGTTTGCGCTGCTGTCTGTATTTATCTGCCCTTTTAAAAACTCCACCCTGCCCGAAATATTTTTAATACCTATACCGTCGTGGCTAGCGGTATGCTGGTTAAAGCCAATGCCGTCGTCTTCTGCCATTATCTGTATACTTTTTTCATCCACCAACAGTTGGATGGCAGCTTCAGAAGCCATGGAGTGCTTTAGTATATTTGTTAGCAGTTCGTTCACCACCCTATAAACAGTAATGGATATTACCTCAGCCAGCCTGTTTTCATTGCCTTCTATAATTAATGTAAAATGTATTTTTCTTAAGCTGTTCAGTTCCTCTATCCTTTTTTCAAGCACTTGGAAAAGCCCAGCGTTTTTAAAGTCTTTTGGTAACAAGTTATGCGCGATTGTGCGTATGTCGGCAACGGCTTTATTACTCAAAAAAACACCCTGCGCGCAATATCTGTCTATAACTTCGCTGTTCCCGAAACTGTCGGGTGTATTGCTTATGTGCATGGCAAGCGCACTCAGGGTCGCACCCACATCATCATGCAGGTCTTCTGCAATGCGTTTGCGTTCTTCCTCCTGGGCAGCAACTATGCTGTTTATCATTTTACCTTGGTGGGTGTTAATTTCAGTCAGTAATATCTCTTTTTCTCTTTTAAAAAGATTATACCTGTAAACTATGCCAAAAAACACAACCATTGTTTCAACCACCAGCCCTATTTGCATGTCGTTTGGATGTTTGGTAATGGATGATTCAGCCGCAGTTACTCCCAAAAAAATAAGTCCATATTCCAAAATGCCCGCAAATATGCACAATATGGCGGCTACATAAAACCAAGCGAGTTTATTGCCCTGGAAAGCTTTTTCAATGGCACTTATAAACACGAGTAACATTTGCACAACTGCAATAATTGCAAGGCATGTCTGGTAATAATTCGTAATTGTTTTGGTTTCCAACGAAAAAATATACAAGAGGCAGTATAGGCAGGTAAGGATGATGCAGGTAAAATTTGTGATATCAACCAATATTTTTATCTTGCTGTTGCTCCTTTTTTGGTTTAAGAACAACTGCATTATATAGGCCAGCAAAACAAGCCCGGTGCAAGGTACAATAAACCTTACCAAACTGTTAATGCCAATCGAGCCATGATATAGATACTGCCTGTCCAACCCCTGCGTGAGAAATATCTCGTATAAAACACATATGATGTAAGCTGAATATAAAAAGTGCAGTTTTTCCTTTAAGGATATGCCCAAAAATATATTTAATAAAAATGCAGTGAGCATTATGCCGGTAATAATGCCGTTGGCAATATAAAATTTTTGCTCCTTTGCTTTAAAGGTGTTTGCATTACTTAACTGGGGTGCAAAAAATGGGTTGCTGCCATTGCTTATATTAATGTTGAGCAATATGGTAACGGCGTGGCCGCTTTTAACAATCACCGGAAAAACATTGTCGTAATAGTTGTACATTTTTTGGCTAAAAGGGTATGCATATCCGCTTTTGCCAAAATAAAAAAATCGGCCGGTATCCTTTATGTAGGCTATTACACTAAATAATTACAGTTAGTAACAACCAGTAATAATTAGACGGGTGCTGTACATCATTGAATGAGTTTGCTGGGAAGAGCTGTTTAAATTCAGCGGGCTTAACTGACTCAGATATAAACGCGGGACTAACATCGTTGTTTGTTTTGTATATATACAGATGACGGTTAACTGCATACTCGCCGTTGTCGCCTGTATTAATTGACAGTGTATCATGTATCTGTTGCGCAGAAAGTAAAATGGGTAATAAACCTATTGCTAGCGTAAGCAATAAAGTAGCCAGCCGTTTGCCAGGGATGAATGTATTGTATAAATCAGCTGTTATAATCATCAACTATGGGGTGATGACACAATATTAGTTATAATGGCGGTAATAAATTATACCTGTAAACAGGTATGCGGTACTGTTTTTTAACTGATATACTTTTACAGCAAATAATACAGGCGGCTGAGATTTACCTGTAATGGTTTTTAACCCTAATACTTTTACAAGGAGAAATGCTAAAATTATAACAACTGCCCAATTAGATTGGATAGTTGTTATAATTTTGCTTTTGATGAACAAATTCTTGCATCAAAAACGTACTTTTAATCAGTCAACAACAACCAACACAAAGCGGCTTATCGCGACAGAAATGTTTTTTAACAGAATCCCCCAAATATTATATCTCGCTTTATTTAAATAAAGCATAAAGCAAAAGGCAGCTTAAAAAAGACTGCCTTTTACAATACAGAGTATTTTTACAAGAGGAATTGCAATGTTAATAACGGTTCCTGTCTTTGTTATAACCACCGCCGCCGCCGCTGCCACCTTTGTAGCCGCCGCCGCCACCGCCACGGTTGTTATCCCTCGGGCGGAAACCGCCACCGCCGCCGCCACTTGGGCCGCTGCCGCGCCTGTCTTCTGCCTCTTTTACAGAAAGCGTTTTGCCATCAAGCTGCGCGCCATTAAGGCCGTCAATAGCCTTTTTTGCTTCTGCGCCGTCTGACATTTCAACAAAACCAAAGCCCCTGCTTTTGTGTGTTTCTTTATCTAAAATAACCTTTGCGGAAGTTACAGCACCATATTCTTCGAATATTGCTTTTAGTTCCTCATTGTCTACATCATATGGAAGACCTGCTACGAAAAGATTCATGAAATAGTAATTTTTGTAAATGTAAGCAGTTGGAATCAAAAAAAAGATATTTTTCAAAAAGATTCAAGTTTATTTAAAACTGATTAAATATGGGACGGTTTTGCTGGTTACTGGTTTCCAGTTTCCCGTTTTATTGCGAAATTGAAATGGGTTATATTTTGAGCGCCTCGTTTTCAAAATACACAATGCTCAATACACAACACTCAATATTTTCCGAGGGAGTCCTTTGGACAAGACGAATACACGCGGTTGTCGTACTTGTACATTGAGCCCGCCCGAACGGTACGGGCGGGTGTTGAAAATTGTTTATTGTCCTAAGGACTCTGTTGGAGAATATTTAAAAAGTGATTAACTCTGGTAAATTGACAGTCCACAATTAAATGCTAACTCCAAAAACATCCTTTAACGCCCTCTTGGCTGCGTGGTAGCCACACATGCCATGTACCCCGCCTCCAGGTGGGGTAGAGGAAGAGCAGATATACAAGCCTTTGGCAGATGTGCGGTAGGGGGAGAGGCGTAATGCAGGCCTTGTGTATAACTGCTTTATATCAATAATGCCGCCGTTTATATCGCCACCAATATAATTAGCATTGTAGTCCTCCATCTGCGCGGTATTCATGGTATGCCTGCCAATAATGCGCTGCTTAAACCCGGGGGCAAAACGCTCCACCTGGTTTTCAATAATATCCGTCATATCGCCATCGTAACCGTTTGGCACGTGGCAGTACGCCCAGGCTATGTGCTTACCCTGCGGTGCGCGTGTGGTATCAAATACCGTGGGTTGGGCAAACAACACAAATGGCTGTTTGGCAACAATACCTCTTGAGGTGGATAACTCGCCTTTCACAATCTCTTCCAATGTATTGCCAATATGCACGGTGCCGGCCTGCCGGACTTTGGGAGCCGTAAATGGTGTCGGCCCATCCAAGGCCCAGTCAACCTTAAAAACGCCCATGCCATAGCGGTAACGTTGCAACTGCCATTTGTATAACGGCGAAAAGGTATGCCCTGCTATTTGCAACAGTTGCCTTGGGGTAATATCAAACAACACAGCCTTTGCAGACGGCAGTTGTTTTAGTGACGTTATGTATAAACCGGTTTCAATTTTGCCACCGATAGATAAAAAATAGGAGGCGAGTGCATTGGCTAGTGATACAGAACCGCCTTTGGCAAGCGGCCAGCCTTTTACATGCCCGGCAATGCTCAATACCAGCCCGATGGCCGAAGTGGCAATGTTAGACAAAGGCTGTATGGAATGGGCAGCCATACCGGCAAGCAGACCCCGCGCTTGCTTGTTGTAGAACTTGTTTGCAAGCCGCGTGGCGGGCAGGAGGGCTGGCAGCCCAAATCGCGCCAATGCCAGTGGGTGTTTAGGAAAGCGCAGCGGACCAAGAATATCATTGTACATGTTTGGCCATAACTGCAGCAGCGGCTCAATAAGGCTTCTGTAGTTGCTAGCGTCTTCGTTTAACGATTGGGCCGTTTCTTCCACTGATTTTGTTAAATAGGCGCAGGTGCCGTCATCAAACGGGTGTGCGGCGGCAACAGGCGGGTATATGTATTCCAAGCCGTGTTCCGCCAAAGGCAAAGTGGTAAAAAACGGTGACAGCACAGCCATGGGGTGTATGGCAGAACACACGTCGTGCACAAATCCAGGTAGTGTCAGCTCGGCCGACCTTGTTCCGCCGCCTATGGTATCCCTACCTTCGATGGTTAGTACGGATAAACCTGCCTGCTGCAAGGTTATGGCCGCAGCCAGCCCGTTTGGGCCGGAGCCTACCACTACTGCATCGTAATCGTGTGTTGCCATTTTTGTTTGTTTCACTACATTCTGCCAAAGGCTGTGGTTACTTATATTTAAATGTACAGCACATTTTAATTGGGAAACAAAGTTTTCCAATTGAATTTTATTGTACACCGTTCAACCTTTTTTGTTTTTTCACGTTCATTGTACAATATTGTATCAGCTGCGCCGTCTTCACCCAACAGCAAACCATTCAATTATATTATCGTAAAAATGTAATTATGGCTAACCGCATACCGGTACAATGCATTACTTTCATCATTTAAACCCATGGGTTGTTTAAAACATATACGAAACAGTGAATACCATCCTTGACATTAAAAACCTCGGTAAAACATACCGAAGTGCCGGGCGTACATTAACCGTTCTTCACGATGTAAATTTTTCAGTGGAAAAAGGGTCTGCCGTTGCAATTGTGGGCCCCTCTGGCAGCGGGAAAACAACACTGCTTGGTTTGTGCGCAGGGCTTGACCGTTCAACCACCGGCAGTGTTGAACTGAACGGCATAAACCTCGGCACCTTGAGCGAAAACAAACTGGCGCAGGTGCGTAATATGAACGTGGGCTTTATTTTTCAAAACTTTCAATTATTGCCTGCATTAACAGCACTGGAAAATGTGATGGTGCCGCTGGAACTGCGCGGGGAGCGGAACATAAAAGCCATTGCTATTGAACTACTGAATAAAGTGGGACTGACTGACCGCAGCCACCACTACCCGGCACAACTTTCCGGTGGCGAACAGCAAAGGGTGGCGCTGGCAAGGGCCTTCTCCAATAAACCAGCCATTTTATTTGCAGATGAGCCCACGGGTAACCTGGACGATGAAACCAGCGAAAAGGTGGTAAAGCTTTTATTCGATTTAAATCGGGAAGCCGGCACTACCTTGGTATTGGTAACCCATAACCTGGAGCTTGCGGCCAAAACACAACGCATCATCCGTATAAAAGGCGGCACGGTGGTTTCGGACGAGAAACGTGAATCGTCAATGGTCAATAGTCAATAGACATTGGTCAATCGTCAACAGTTATTAAGTAAATGGGATACATGAAGAAGTTTCTTGATTGCCCAACGACTAAATGACAATTGACAATGACCGCATAATAACAATTGACCCATTGACAAATGACTTAATGACCCAATGACTATAAAATGACAAAAATACGTTGGCTTTTTACCATGGCCTGGCGCGACAGCCGCAAAAACAGGCCGAGGCTGTTCCTGTTTATCTCCAGTATCATTTTTGGTATTGCCGCACTGGTGGCCATTTATTCATTTGGGTACGACCTGCGGCGCAGTATTGACGACCAAGCTGCAACCTTGGTTGGGGCAGACCTGTCAATATCAACCAACAAACCGGTTGATAAAAAAACGAAACCATTCCTTGATTCGTTGGGCAGCACCCGGTCGGAGGAACATAGTTTCGTTTCCATGGTATTATTTCCCAAAAACAAAGGCACCCGGCTTGTGCAGGTACGTGCCTTGCAGGGCGGTTTTCCATACTATGGCGAATTGGAAACCACACCGGCTTCCGCAGGCCTCGGCTTCCGCAGCGGCAGGAATGCGCTGGTAGACAATACATTGATGTTACAATTTAACGCAGCGGTGGGCGACTCCGTAAAATTAGGGGAAGTGACTTTTTATATTGCAGGCATATTAAATAAGGCACCCGGGCAAACGGGTATGCAGTCCAGTGTAGCACCGGTAGTGTTTATTCCCTTACAATACATGGAAGAAACAGGACTGGCCAAAACCGGGAGCAGGATTGAATATACCTATTACTATAAGTATGCTGAAGGTACCGATGTTACCAAAATGGTGGATAAATTAAAGCCACGCCTTGAAAATGAAGACCTTAATTACGAAACCGTTGAGAGCAGGAAGGAAAACACCGGGCGTTTTTTTAACGACCTTACCCGTTTTCTTGCCCTGGTGGGTTTTATTGCCTTGCTGCTTGGTTGTGTGGGCGTGGCCAGTGCTATTAACGTGTATGTAAGGGAAAAAATCAGCTCAGTGGCCATCATGCGCTGCCTCGGGGCAACGGCGACGGACGCGTTTCTTATCTATTTAATACAGATTGTCGGTATCGGTTTAATCGGCTCGGTTATCGGCGCCGCATTGGGCAGTTTTATACAAAATGTATTGCCGCTTGTGTTGAAGGATTTTCTACCGCTAACCATCAACACCGTGATTTCTTGGAGGGCGATAGGGCAGGGAGTAGTGCTAGGGGTGGTTATCTCTTTCCTGTTTGCTTTGTTGCCGCTCATTTCCATCCGCAAAATATCGCCTTTGTTCACCTTCAGGCTCTCGTTTGAAAACGTGAATTTCGCGGGCGACCCATTGCGTTGGTTGGTGTATGCCCTGATTGTGGTTTTTATTGTAGCCTTTGCCTATCTGCAATTGGACAGTGTATTGGGAAGCGTATTTTTTACACTGGGTATTTTTGTAGCCTTTCTTATATTAACGCTGGTGGCAAAACTGCTAATGTACACCATGCGCATCATCGTGCGTAGTAGTTGGGGGTATTTGGTGCGGCAGGCGTTTGCCAACCTTTACCGGCCTAACAACCAGACCATCATCCTAATTGTGTCCATCGGGTTAAGCACCATGTTTATTTGTACCCTGTTTATTGTAAAGGATATATTAACCAAGCAGCTCGTTATCTCGGGCAGCAGCAGCCAAAGCAACATGGTGTTGTTTGACATACAAACCAAGCAGGAAACCGCAGTAGCGGCCCTTACCCGGCAGCAAGGCTTGCCTGTAATGCAGGAAGTACCCATTATAGGCGGGCGCATTGAGGAAGTGAATGGCAAAACAGCCGAGCAAGCCAAAAAAGACACTACACCGCCTCGTCCTGGTGAAAGGGGGCGCAGGGGTTTTGGCGGCGAGTTACGGCTTACCTACCGCGATTCCCTTGTATCTTCTGAAAAAATAGTTGCCGGCAAATGGATTGGCGTGGTTGATTCCGGTAGCAACGCGCCCGTGCCAATTTCCATCGAAGACAGGTACGCCAACAACCTTGGCGTTAAGTTGGGCGACCATATTACATTTAATGTGCAGGGTACTAATATTGCCACCGTAATAGCCAGCCTACGCTCGGTGGAATGGAACCGGGTGCAAACCAATTTCAGGGTTATTTTCCCAAAAGGCGTATTGGAGCAGGCGCCGCAGTTCCATGTGCTGCTCACCCGTGTGCCATCCACTGCCGCATCGGTAAAATTCCAGCAGGCGGTGGTGCAGCAGTTTCCTAATATTTCTATTATAGACCTTGGGTTGGTGTTATCCGTGCTGGACGGCTTGTTGGATAAAATTAGTTACGTTATTAATTTTATGTCTGCTTTCAGTATTGTTACGGGTATTATTGTATTGATTGCCTCGGTGCGCATCAGCAAATACCAGCGCATACAGGAGAGTGTGCTGCTGCGTACCCTTGGTGCCACGCGTAGGCAGATACTCACCATCAATGCATTGGAATACTTTTTCCTCGGCATGCTTTCCGCCTTAACGGGTATTTTAATTGCGGTGGCCGCTGGCTGGTGCCTCTCCACCTACAGTTTCAAACTGCCCTTTATTATTCACCTGGCAGCACCGGGAATATTATTGGCCTCAATAACATCATTAACGGTAATAATCGGTTTGCTTAACAGCCGCGGCATTTTAAACAGGCCACCGCTGGAGGTGCTGCGAAGGGATGTGTAGGGGGGCAGGGGATTTATTTGCTGCGGTGTTTTAAATATCGTTCAACCGTTCAACCCGCCTAAAGCGGGAGGTGTCAAAAAGGAGTTCGCGAAGCCTTTTGGGGCATCGCGAACAACGTGGTGAATATCAATTGCGACATGACCAAAAAATCTGTTGCATTTCAATTTTGCAAGATTATCAGGTATTTAGGCCTTGGGTTTTTAGTGATTTTCTTAGTAAAGGCTCTAAACCTGTTCTTTGTGCCTCCGACTGAATACCTTGAGTTATTTCATCATAGGAAGCCCGTGAAGGTATCTTATGAATTTGGTAAGTCAACAAACCTACTAGATTGCTGTATCGCTTTCGCTCATACCAAACAAAAGCGATAATTGCGCATGCTAAAACACCCACCCCAAATAATAGCTGCCACGCGTATTTTTGTACGAAGCCAATTTCGTCATGCACTCTGTTTACTGTGTTATCAATTTTAGCTGCCAAGGAGTCTACGGTAGGCTGGAGAGATGCATAAATGAATTTTTGTGTTACCTTGGAGTTTGAGTCGCTTAATAAATTGCTGATCAATAAATATAGTTTAGCCTTGCCGGACGGTGCATTAACGGTGTCAAGTGCTGCTATGATCATTTCACCCAGAAATCCCTTGGTACTACTTTTAAGTTTTCCAGTCATCGCTTCAACAGTGCTTACAAGGAAGTCTTTCAATTTTGGATCAGTGATATCCCCTTTCAGTCTCCCAAGCTGAATATCAAGTGAATCTGTAATCTTTTTTACCTGTGCATTTGTAAGGTTACCTAAGCTATCAATCCAGTGTTCAAGTTTTTTAATATCTGGATCGAGTGTATCAATGGAGCCTTTTAGTCCGCTTATTAAACTTTTGGTAATTTTTG
>Ga0364894_10593_pt1 | contig 12704 bp, 11 predicted proteins | sample ExccelJu500001D4_FD_206942 | JGI IMG/M metagenome (GOLD analysis project Ga0364894, IMG submission 206942) | Enriched cells from Trout Bog Lake Hypolimnion, Wisconsin, USA - BchlTB.July16.5000.01.D4 | ecosystem: Environmental > Aquatic > Freshwater > Lake > Hypolimnion/Profundal zone | place: USA...
CGCAGGTAGCTTCACTGGTTCAGGCAACATTGCTGGTTGTTTTAGTTGTTTTTACCCATTATGAAGTTTGGGAAATTCTTGCCCTTAGTGTCTTATTGGGAACTATCAATGCTTTTGATGTGCCGGCAAGGCATTCCATGGTGAATGAGATGGTAGATAACAAAGCCGATCTCCAAAATGCCATAGCGCTCAATTCATCGATGGCCAATCTGGCAAGGCTTATCGGACCCGCAATATCAGGCCTTGTATTGGAAAACCTGGGAGCAGGAATTTGCTTTCTGCTAAATGCCTTAAGTTTTGTAGCCGTTATTGCTTCTATTTTGTTTATGAGATTTCCTGAGTATATTCCAATCCCTCATCCCAAAAAGGTAATTCGGGAATTTAAGGAAGGGCTGAAATACTTAAAAAAGACTCCCTCTATTGGTTTTATAATATTAATGCTTGCCTGCGTGAGTTTAATGGTTCTACCTTTCATCACCTTACTGCCGGTTTATGCCAAAGTAATATTTAACGGAAATGCCTCAACATTTGGATACCTCAACAGTGCCATCGGATTGGGAGCAATCGGAGGAGCCATTTTCTTAGCCTCATTAAAAGCAGGTATTGAACTAAAAAGAATCTTATTCATTAATCTGATCATCTTTGGCGCAGGACTGATGCTGTTCTCTCACTTAACCAGTTTTCCATTCGCTTTGTTTGCAGCAATGCTTTCAGGATTTGGAATGATGTCACAATCAACAATCAGTAATACCATCATTCAAACAAATGTATCCGGTGAAATGAGGGGTCGGGTAATCAGTTATTTTGCAATGGCAGTTTTCGGGATGCAACCTCTGGGTGGATTATTGATAGGAGCAATATCACAATTTGTTGGTGCCCCAAATACCATACTAGCTGAAGGAATTGCCGCCATTCTGATTGCATTCATATTTCTCCCTTTTCTGCGCAAAGATTTCCTGATAGCAGGCAATAAAATTAACCTCACAGAATTGGAAGACACAATAGTAAATTCAAACCTGTAAATAAAAGGAAGAAACATGCAGTCGCAAATATTTTAGAGAATGAAATCCAAAACTTTTCTTTTCCTTCCTGGCTTTCATTTAGCGAGAAATTTCTAACGTAATTCATTTGCGGACTTTTTAAATCCAAATATCAGGGACTACTAAAGGTATCATACAGGATAGAGAATGATTCCAGTTTTGCTTCGTTATCAAAAATATAACTCGCTGCCATCAGTTCATCTTTTCCCGTTTCCCCAATAAATTCTGAAATTGACTTTCCGAGTGTATCCCTTTTGCCGGTAAAGGTTCAAGACAACATACTGTGTACAAATGCATGTAAATCAGGGTTTTGATAACTTTCCAGCAATTCACTGGTTGGCTTCATCGGGCTTCGTATCAACTGTTCTGGCTATTACGGTTCCGGAATTCCCTTTTCAGTTACGGTAGCCAGTTATGGGAAAGATAAGGGTATTTTTTTCATGAGTTACACCATTAATATTTGGGGGAATTATTTTTCCTATTTCCGAAACGACTCTGGTATTATATAACTTTCTTTATTGCAGATTATTAGAAATGACTGGCTGTATCCAGTCTGGTCATTTGCTCTTTCGTCAAAGTCAGAGTTGTCGCTTGCAGTAGTTCAGTTAATTGATGCTCATTGGTTGCGCTGGCGATGGGTGCTGTTACAAGCGGTTTTTGCAATAACCAGGCGATGGCTATTTGCGATAGGGGGACATTTTGTTCCCGGGCAACTTCATCCATTGTCGCTAAGATTCCAAATCCTCTTTCATCCAGGTATTTCTGTACTCCCTGCCCGCGTTTACTTTTATCCAGGTCATTAACACTCCTGTATTTTCCTGACAGAAAACCGCTGGCCAATGAATAATAGGGGATAACACCCATCGATTCCTCATTAACTAATTTTGAATATTCGGTTTCAAATTTTTGTCTTTCGTATAAATTATACAATGGTTGCAGACATATGTAAGGTGCCAAATTATTAGTCAGTGCAAAATCATTGGATGCTTTGATCCTCCCGGCGCTGAGATTTGACGCACCGATATATCTTACTTTACCTTCTTTGACCAGTTCATTAAATGTGTTCATCGTTTCTTCAACTGGTGTTTCAGGATCATCCACATGCGACTGATAGAGATCGATATAGTCGGTTCCCAATCTTTTCAGGGAAGCTTCAACAGCCTGTTTCATGTAATTGGCACTTAACCCTTTTTTCCCCTCTGCCATTTCAATCCCGAGTTTGGTGGCCAGGATCACATCCTTCCGTTTCCCCGATTTCTTCAACCAATTACCGATGATGGTTTCAGATTCCCCTCCCTCGTTTCCGGGAGCCCATCTCGAATACACATCCGCCGTATCAATAAAATTAAATCCTGCATCCAGAAAGAGATCCAGAATCTTAAATGAGGCTGATTCATCCAGGGTCCAGCCAAAAACATTACCACCAAATGCGAGAGGGGATATCCATAAATTGGAGGTCCCTAATTTTCTTCTATTATCCATCAAATTATCTATTTGGGTTTGTATTCGTTTTTAAAGTTTCTACCAGCTTATCGGGAAATAGTCTTTCAGGAACTTTCCACTCCAGTGTTTTCCGGTATTTGCCCCGTCAATAAACGGATCGCAAACACGGGCTGCACCGTCGACGATATCCAAAGGTGGCTGAAAATCGTGAACCTGCTGTTTGTGAGTGGCCAATTCTGTAGGATCTTCATCGGTGACCCATCCGGTGTCAACCGCATTCATGTATATGCCATCTTTGGCAAGGTCACTGGCGGCAGTATGAGTCAGCATATTAAGAGAAGCCTTGGCCATGTTGGTGTGTGGATGGCGGTCCGCTTTCCTGAAACTGTGAAACTTCCCTTCCATGGCCGAAACATTCACCACATGTTTCTTCCCCGTATAATCTTTTCGCATTAATGCAGTCAGACGATTACAAAGTACAAAAGGTGCGATGGAATTTACCAACTGGACCTCCACCATTTCAAGGGTTTCTATTTGTCCCAGCTTTAATCGCCAGCTATTGGTTTTCCTTAAATCAACCTGTTGAAGATCGGCATCTAATTTTCCTTCCGGAAAAACCTCCCTGGTTTCAATGGAATTGTCAAAAGTATAGGGGACCTGCGAAAGTTGTGCAGAAGCCCGGATGCCTATACCGGGAGCCTGTCCGTTCCAGGTAACCGGCAATACTTTTGGATTTTCGGGATCCGGTTGATTAAAGCCATCAATTTCTTTTAAACATTGCTGATGATGTGAGAGCAACACCTGAACTTCCCGGGAATGGTGATGAAACGGAAGGGTCTCATTATCCATTAAATGGGAGTAGAAACCGGATGGTCTCCGCACCGTTTGGGCTGCATTATTAATCAGAATATCGAGTCTTTCGTATTTGCGCTCGACATACGAGGCAAAAAGCTCCACACTTGGAATATGCCTCAGGTCAAGCCCGTAAATATGGAGACGGTGGCTCCAAACTGAAAAATCTTTTTCTTTGGCAAACCGAATGGCTGAATCGGCCGGAAAGCGGGTTGTTGCGATAACCGTAGCACCCGAACGGAGCATCATTAAAGTAGCATGATACCCAATCTTTAGCCTTGACCCGGTAATGAGGGCAACCTGTTCAGTCATATCGCAAGTCTGAAAACGCTTGGCATAATTCAGATCACCACATTCCTTACACATAGAATCATAAAAATGGTGAATCTCGGTAAATAGCTTTTTGCAGACGTAACAATTTTGCTCAGATAAAAGATGTCTCGTTTCATTTAAAGAAACAGATTCTGGCAACCCCTTCTGAACTGGTGCTTCAAATATGGTTGAAGTACGCGCACTCCGGATTGCAGTTGCTGCACGTGCATTTCGATTATGCGTACTTTCAGCCTGTTTCCTGGCAACCTTTACACTTTTATTCCTTTTATAAATTTCCGCCTTGTCTGGCCGGGTAAGTTGACCTGCTGCTTTCATTAGTCTAAGAAACTGATCCTGTGATAAATGAATGAGTTGATCACCGTTTTGAAATAAATGTTCTAAAACCCAAATACAGCTATCTATATCCTTTCCCGCTAATTTATCTTGTTGTTCCGTACTATTCTCCATTAACTACCCTTTCTTGCATAATGTGCAAAGATAAGATTTGATACTGATGTGCACCATTTTCTTCATCCTTTGGTATTGGACTTTGCCAACATCTTAATGTCTCTTACCTCCAGAATATTTTTTGAATATCCTATTAATGAAGAATTAATCATGGCAATGGCCAAATCCTTAAGATTGACGACAAAATTGGGAGAAATCACCTCCATCACCGGAAAAAGCCAGGCTACATATTTGTAAGTCTTGTAGAAAGTTTGGGAAGGTTTTAACGGTAATAATGGTCTGATCCCGGCCGGCCGGAAATTGTAAACCTTTTTAAATGGCAGGTTCATCAAATCATTTTCTGTTTTACCTTTTACACGGGCCCACATGGTCCGTCCCTTCTCACTGCTATCGGTTCCTGCCCCGGATACGTAACAGAAAGTCATATCAGGATTTAACCTGGCAAGGGTTGTTGCAAAGTTAAGGGTTAACTCATAGGTTAACCTGGCGTATTCAGCCTCTTTTTTTCCAAGTGATGTAACTCCAAGACAGAAATAACATGCATTGTAGCCTGAGATCCGGTCATTGAGCGCTGAAATACCGGAGAAATCAATGAGTATGATTTCTGTCAGTTTGGGATGAGTATAGCCGCAACTATGACGTGTAATCACAAGGATTTTTTCTACTTCCGGGTGGTTCAGACATTGGTAAAGGACCCCTTCTCCAACCATTCCTGTTGCACCGGTTATTATAACTTTTAACTTTCCCATTGTTTTTTTTGAATCATAGTTTAAAATCATTTCATCATGGCTAACATTAACCGGTCAAACATCCTGTCCGACAGCAGCTTCTTCACAAACAAAATAATTTTCGCCCCCCCTCCAGTAGCATACCTGGTTTTCGGTCTCCTGCAGATGGCTGCTTTAACAATTGTCCGCGCAACTACAATCGGAAGTGAACCTTTTTGATCTGCCATCTCCAACATTTTTGCATGTTTAGCGGCAAGAGTTTTATAATCGGTATTCCCCGAAATTTTAAGCAGGTTTTCCCTGGCTATGGTATTCCACTCGGTCAGAATGGCACCGGGTTTAATAACAACCACATCAATACCAAATTGTTTAAGTTCCATACGAAGACTGTCACTTAAACCCTCTACGGCAAATTTTGTGGCATGATACCATGATCCGTGAGGTTCACCTATACTCCCAGCAATGGACGATATATTAATAATTCTCCCGGAATGCTGTTTTCGCATGGATGGTAAAACCAACTGGATCAACCTGGTCATTCCAAAAATATTGACATCGAACTGATGTCTGGCTTCTGAAATAGGCACATCTTCCAATGCGCCAAATGAACCATACCCGGCATTGTTCACCAATATGTCGATCCGATTTTCCTTTTGGAGGATTTCATTTACCCCAGAGATCATTGAAGAGTCGTCGGTTACATCCATTTCAAGGAGTTTAACACCAGTTTCTTTCAGATCATACATCCTCTCCAGCCTTCTGGATGCACCATAGACGGTATATCCTTTTTGAACAAACAATTTAGCAGTCTCCTTCCCGATACCGGACGAAGCACCTGTTACTAACACTACTTTTCCCATTTTTACAATATTTTATCTTTTATGATTGACTACTCAGTCTATTCGATTCTTAAAAAATTTAGGTAATCATTTCCCAGAGCAATTCAAATGTGTCACTTATGATTGTATGTTGTTTTGATTTTGGAAACTCATTTTTAATTAAATATAGATTTATTCCGTAAACCTGACTGGTAATTATCGTGCACAGGTAATCGATCGGCAGAGGCTTAAGCAGATGTTCATCGATTCCACGCCAAAGCATATCATAAAAAGGCTGGAACGACTTTTCCAGCTCGTCGGGGGCAATCAATGAAACAAAAGGTGAGGTTTTGAATTGTTGAATAAAGTGAAAATCAGCCTTATTGTCTAATGCCCAATAGAGTGTGGCCAGATAGTAACCTTTCATAGACTCTTTAAGAGAAGACTCCTGTCCCGAGTTTTCCGCGATATATTCTGTCATCCGGTTTGTGATGTCGGCATATAAAGCCACAATCAAATCGTCTTTGGTGGCGAATTTATTGAATAAGGTACCATTGGCAACACCTGCCTCCCGGGCTATCTTACTGGTGGGTGTGCCGTGAAATCCGTACTCAACAAAAAGTTTTAACGCTGTATCAAGTATCTTTCTGGTTTTTTCCATTCATCTATAAATGACTAAACAGTCAGCAAAAATAGAGATGTTTTTTGGGAAAAGCAAAATATCATCCTGGAAAGATAACTGGTATTTGGAATACCACCCGGACAATTATTCTATTTGTTTTTGAAGAATGTTTAAACTTGATAGTGGTCCGGCATGTCTGACATATCCTATAAATTCAGGACTTACACCAATTTTTAAAAAGTTGAATTCCGAAAATGGGGTATTAAAAGGTAGAATTGGAAAATGTATTACAGGAATTAAAGGGTTGGGGCAGGAAATATCTCAAAATTTAAATTTGGTTGAAAACGATACCTTCTGGTATTTAAAGAATCCTCGCCTACCCTATTTATGGTATAGAATATGCCTTAAATGCGGGATTTTGCAAGAACAATATTCTTCTTATTTTCGCAAACAATAGTTAAGATAATAAGTTGCGCCCAGAACGCTGGCAAATATTGAAAAATGAATACAAATTTTGTGGAATATAGTTCACTTACAGAACAATAAAAAAGAAATGGGAAGTATACTGGTAAATGGTAAAGTTCAGGAGGTGGAAGTACCCATCTCTCTGATCGAATTGATAAAGAATAACAAGGTTGAACAGCCTGAAATGGTTTCTATTCAGGTAAATGGTGAATTTGTGGATCGGGATAGTTTTGAGACAACCCAAATTAACACTAATGATGAGGTTGACTTTCTCTATTTCATGGGAGGAGGTTCCCGATGTTGAAACCCAAAGGGTTCACAACCAGAATAATCCATACTCCTTATTCAAAGGAAGATGCCAACCATGCGTTGCATCAACCTATTTACAGTAATGCAGCTTTTGATTTTGAATCTGCAGAGCAAATGGAACTGGCTTTTCAGGGACGGTTGCCTGTCCATGCTTATTCACGCATAACTAATCCGACAGTAGAGAATTTTGAACTGCGTATCAAGCAGATAACAGGCGCGCTCAATGTAACTGCCCTAAGTTCCGGAATGGCAGCAGTTTCAAATGTGATCTTTTTGCTTGCTTCTGCAGGTACCAATATTATCGCTTCCAGACATCTTTTCGGAAACACCTATGTCTTTTTTGAATCAACCATTAAAGAGTTTGGAATTGAGACACGGTTTTGCGATTTGACCAATCCGAAAGAGGTTCAGGCAAATATTGACAGTAACACTGTTGCCGTATTTGTGGAAACGATCACTAATCCCCAACTTGAAGTGGTTGATCTTAAAAGTCTTTCGAAGACAGCACATGAGTATAATGTTCCGCTTATTGCTGATTCCACACTCACTCCTCCGAATGTTTTTAATGCAAAAGAGTTTGGGGTTGATATTGAAGTGATTTCAAGTACCAAATGTATTTCGGGTGGTGGTACCAGTATTGGCGGACTGATTATCGACTATGGCACCTTCAGTTGGAGCAAATCGAAAAAACTTACCTCATTGGCTAAAAAATTTGGTCCGTACGCTTTCAATTATAAATTAAGACGGGAGATTTTCCGAAATCTTGGCGCATGCATGTCTCCCTTTGCTGCCTATTTTCAAAGTTTAGGACTCGAAACGCTTCAGATGCGTTTTGAAAAGGCTGCGATAAACTGTCGTGAACTGGCTCAATTTCTGGAGAAAATGCCTCAGGTTTCTGCGGTTAATTATCCGGGGACACCGGGTTCTCAATTCGAAGAGATCGGCAAAAAGCAATTTGGCGAATACCCTGGGGCAATGCTTACGTTTGATTTTGCAACAAGAGAAGCTTGTTTCACCTTTATGAATAACCTGGAGCTGATCAGGCGTGCAACAAATGTGTATGACAACAAAACACTGATTCTCCACCCTGCTTCGACAATCTATTGCGATTTTGACCGGGAAACGCGTGAATCTCTCCATGTGTATGATACTTCACTTAGGCTTTCATTGGGAATTGAAGACATTGAGGATTTAAAAAGTGACCTCCTGCAGGCCTTAAATAAAAATGAATAAACGATGGATTTCACTGAAGATCAAATACAAAGATACAGTCGCCATATCCTGCTTCAGGATGTTGGAGTTGAGGGACAGGAAAAAATAAGTAACGGGAAAGTACTAATTGTGGGTGCTGGTGGTTTAGGTGCCCCGGTGGCACTGTATCTTGCGGCTGCAGGTGTCGGAACAATCGGAATTATCGATGGAGATGTCGTGGATCTGTCAAACCTTCAGCGGCAGGTGATCCATTTCACTCCGGATGTGAACAAGCCTAAAGTACTTTCGGCAAAAGAGAAAATAAACTTATTGAACCCGGATGTCAGGGTAATTACCTACTATGACCTCCTTACCGCAGCCAATGCATTGGAAATTATTAAAGATTATGATTTTGTGGTGGATGGGACCGATAATTTTCCCGTGAAATTTTTGATCAACGATGCCTGTGTGAAGGCTGGAAAGCCCTTTTCGCATGGGGGAATACTCCGGTTTGATGGACAGGCAATCACGGTCCTGCCCGGAACAACTGCCTGTTACCGTTGCGTCTTTCACGCTCCTCCTCCGGCAAATGCCGTACCTACCTGTTCGCAAGCCGGAGTTCTGGGCGCCATTGCCGGTATTCTGGGAACCATCCAGGCCACTGAAGTTTTAAAATATCTTACCGGCGTAGGGGATCTTCTGACAAACAGACTCCTTACATTCAATGCCAAAACAATGGAGTTTCGCAACATTAAAGTGAAACGAAATATCAAGTGCCAGGTGTGCGGAGATCATCCGACAATTACGGAGCTGGTTGATTACGAACAGGCAACATGTGAAATTAAAAACAATCATTAAAGATGGGAAATACAGAACTTAATATTCAGATCGAACCGAAAGATCCTAAAAAGCTTTCAATTATCAGTTTCAGCGGTGATTTTGACAAACTGGTGGCTACATTTACCCTGGCAACAGGTGCAGCAGCAGTTGGCTACGAGGTAAACATTTTCTTTACCTTCTGGGGTCTTGATGCCATTAAACAGAAACAAGGACGCGCCTTTGTAGGTACCGGCTTCCTGCCAAAGCTTTTTGGCTTCTTTATGGGAGGACTGAGAAGCGCACCTGTCAGCAGGCTTAACTTTTGCGGAATTAGCCCAAAAATATTCCGGTACCTGATGCGTAAGAAAAATGTAGCCACACTGGAAGAGCTGGTAGAAGCTGCCAAAGTGCTCGAAGTCAACATGTATGCCTGCGAAATGGCCATACACATCCTTGGCCTTCAGAAGAGTGACTTTATTCACGAAGTCAAGGACGTACTGGGAGTCGCCACCTTCCTTGACATCTCTGAAGGTGGAAGAACATTGTTCATATAAAGAACACAATATTAACTTTTAGCAACTGGTGGCCAACTACTTGCATCTGGAAGAATCAAGCCAACTGCAAGCCGTAAGCAGCCAATAGCTTTAAATCACAAAGTATATTCATAACAATCCATTTTATGTCCATTGTCAAATTAGATATTACCAAAGAACATTGCCCGATGACTTTCGTAAAAACAAAAATTGCCTTATCGAAATTAAAAAAAGGTGATATCCTCGAAGTATTACTTATTGAAGGTGAGCCACTTCAGAATGTTCCCAAAAGTTCCAAAGAACAGGGATACACTGTGCTGGAGATTTCGCATGTTGAAGGGCAGGTTCATAAAGTTTTGATTGAGAAATAATTCCGACCGATGCTTAGAATCTCGCAACAGATAATAGACCAGCTATTTGAACATGCTATAAACGGGTTACCTGAAGAAGTTTGCGGCTACCTGGCCGGTACTGACCGGGAGGTTGCCCGACATTTTCCGCTGACAAACATCGACCACAGCCCTGAACATTTTTCATTTGATCCATCCGAACAGTTTCGGGTAGTGCGTGAGGTACGAAAGGCTGGCCAGGTAATACTAGCGAACTACCACAGTCATCCCGAAACGCCTGCAAGGCCCTCGGTGGAGGATATCCGGCTCGCATTTGATCCTGAGATCAGTTATGTTATTGTTTCATTGGCTTCAGAAGTACCTGATATCAAATCATTCAGGATTCGGAATGGGGAAGCTGAGAAGGAGGAGATTCAAATTATCAGATCAGTAATATAATCTCAAAGAGATCCTGGGAGAGAAGGGAACAGCCTGTGAGTAAATATTTAGTGTAGTTGACTGATTAACCGGAACTCTTTCAAAATTGGAGTACCAGATATTTTTAGCATTAAATAGGTTTAAGATTGAAAATCCTGCCTCGCAGGCAATCTTCCCAACATCAAACCGATAATTGGTGGCAATATCCACCCGATTATAAACCTGATAGTTGTAGGTAGGATTAAGAATTGATCCGCTTGTCAAAGGAAAACCAGAACCAAAAACATAAATTGCAGAAAAGTTAAACGGCTTGACATTGAATAATGTTGCAATCTTTAGTTCGTGCCGCTGATCCTGTGGGGCGGGAAGATACTCACTCTTGGGAAAGTAAGAAAAATTCTCCTCAGTTTTACTCAATGTATATGAAATCCATGCGGAATGTCCTCTGAAATCTTTCCTGATAAAAAAATCAAGCCCGTAACTCCTACCTTTACCATTATAAATCAAATTGTTATAATTCTGATCGGTGTTAATATACCGGGTTAGACCGTCAGTACTCTTGAAGTAACCCTCGAGGCTTATTGTTAAATCATCTTTATGGTACGAACTGCCTATTACCCAATGAATGGCCTTAAGAACAGGAATCTGTTTATTATCACATGAGGTCCAGATATAACGATAATTACCCTGACTGTCAATTACAGAACTTTTGGAAATAAACTGATTATAAACACCCCATGCCGCATTGAGTTTGACTAATTCTGACAATTTTATGCTTGTTGAGATCCTGGGCTGGAAATAGACTTTATTAAGACTGAAAGGTAAATCAGCGCGAATCCCGTATTTAAATTCGATCTCTCCGGGCAGGGTGACATGGTCCTGCACGTAACCATTCAATCTTGAAACCTGTGATTGAAGATTGGTTTGATTATAACCGAATGAATCGGTTTGTAGGCTAACCAGATTCTTTTCAAATCCTATCCCGGTTTCAAGCAAATGTGACTGGGATACCTTGATGAAATTGTCCACGCGTTCTGAATATTCAGCTATTTTATTATATATCTGATTGTTGTTTAATTGGTCGAACACATCTATTGATCGTTCAATACTCTGAATGTTTGATAAGTCGGTTTCGAGCGAAGACCATGAACTTGTAAAGTTGGTAATATTTCCATTTTTCCAGGTACGACCATAAAAAGCAGAAGCGCCATATTGATAATTAATTTCCGAATTGATTTTAAAAAGACCATTCAGACCTACATAAGGATTGATATTATATCTGAAACGATCCTCGCTTCCCAGGTAACTGAGGTAAAAAAGCCCTCCATGATCATTTCGTACAGTATATCTCACATTAATATCCTGATAATTATAATCAGGGAGCACGGTATAATCAATCGCTGAGCTGGATACATTAACTGGGGTAATTACATTCTGATTATTTGCAGGAAGAACATCTTTTCCCTTATACAAATTAAAATAGGTCTGGCGAAAGGAGACTAAAATTGAACTGTTTCTCCATAAAGGGACTTCAGCCATTCCATTCATAGTTACATTATTAATATTCAGACTAAAAGAAGGTTTTACCATATTTGCGGTCTTCCCGGAAATATTAACAATACCTCCGATCCTATCCCCATGACCGGCATCATATCCTCCTTTTAACACTTCAATCTCCTTTGCGATTAAAGGATTTACAGCGTTGATTTCATCATTGAAACTTTTTAGACCCCAAATAGTAAATCCGTCGAACAGGATCTGGCTATGCCCTTCATAGGAGCCCCATATTATCAAACCGTTTGATTGCTCACTGGAAGCGAGGATTCCCGGCATGAGTCTTAATATGGTAAACACCGAATTATCTCCACTTCCGGGCAAATAATTAGCAATCTGATGATTAACCTTGATCACACCCGCCTTATTTCCAATATGAGTCGATCTGTCGAAAGGTCGGTCCCTGATCACTATTTCCCGCAGTCCAATTACCGATGGGATTAAGTTGAAACGATGGTATATTCCGGCAACTACTACAGTATCAAGAGGAAAGTATCCCAAATGAGAAACCCGGATATGAAAAACGCTATCCGTGGTACTTTGGTAAGTAAAGCTCCCCTTAAGATCAGAAACAAGCATCCGGTTATTTACATAAAGTTGGGAAAATCCCAGTGGTTCAGTTGATTTGGCTTCAGAGACCTGGCCGACTAAAAGGTAGTTGGACAATACAACCTGTTTTTTTTCAGGAAGTATCAGAAATATATCTCCTTGTTTCCTGTAAATCAACGGGAACTTACTGATAATTGATCGAATCGCATCTTCCGGTGAAGCCCATTGATTGGT
>Ga0364894_10434_pt1 | contig 12656 bp, 9 predicted proteins | sample ExccelJu500001D4_FD_206942 | JGI IMG/M metagenome (GOLD analysis project Ga0364894, IMG submission 206942) | Enriched cells from Trout Bog Lake Hypolimnion, Wisconsin, USA - BchlTB.July16.5000.01.D4 | ecosystem: Environmental > Aquatic > Freshwater > Lake > Hypolimnion/Profundal zone | place: USA...
TGGCTTTTGGGATTCCCATGGTCCGGGAAGATAAAATTGAGGCATTACTGAAATATAGCCAATTTATTTTCCTCGAGACCACTTTTACGATGTCAAACCTTCAAATTCGCATGGCCAATGCCATTCGCGCCTTATCCATGGATGCAGTTCAGCAGGCAAATTCAGGTCATCCTGGTATGCCGATGGGGATGGCAGATATTGCAGTTGGATTATGGAATGAACATTTAAAACATAATCCTACTGATCCACATTGGATTGATCGTGATCGTTTTGTTTTATCTAATGGTCACGGTTCTATGTTGCTGTATTCACTCTTGCATCTTTCTGGTTATGACTTACCAATTGAAGAGTTAAAAAATTTCCGTCAACTCCATAGCAAAACTCCAGGTCATCCTGAATATGGAATCACGCCTGGTGTAGAAACTACTACTGGACCACTCGGTCAGGGCATTTCTAACGCAGTAGGAATGGCGCTTGCAGAAAAATTACTCGCTGAAGAATTTAATCGCCCAGGCCTCAACATCATCGATCACTACACCTATGTATTTTTAGGCGATGGTTGCTTGATGGAGGGCATTAGCCATGAAGTCTGTTCCTTGGCTGGCACATTAAAGTTAAATAAATTAATTGCACTCTGGGATGACAATGGCATCTCCATCGATGGCAAAGTCGTTTCTTGGTTTAACGAAGATACGCCAAAGCGATTTGAGGCTTACGGTTGGAATGTGATTCGTGACGTAGATGGTCATGATGCAGAAGTAGTTTCTAAGGCGATTGCTAAAGCCAAAAAGAGCGATAAGCCAACCCTGATCTGCTGTAAAACTGCAATCGGCCAAGGCTCACCCAATATGGCTGGCAGCGACAAGGTTCACGGTTCCCCACTGGGCGCTACTGAGATTGCTGCAACTCGTGTGGCATTGAACTGGCCATACGCACCATTTGAAGTCCCAAAAGATATTTATGCTGCTTGGGATTTTAAAAAGCGTGGTCAAGCTGCTGAGCATGAGTGGAATAAAGAGTTTCAGAAATACAAGAATAAATTTCCAGAACTGGCTTCTGAACTACAGCGTCGTATGCAAGGTGATTTATCAAAGGACTTTGCTGCAACCCTAAATGCGTATTTAAAAACTTGCCAATCCAAAGCAGAAACCATTGCTACTCGTAAAGCGAGTCAAAATGCGATTGAAGCATTGGCGCCAGCTTTGCCAGAATTTATGGGGGGTTCTGCAGACTTAACCGGCTCTAACCTCACCAATTGGTCAGCATGCAAAGCAGTGCGTGGCGACCAGTGGGGCAACCACATTAATTATGGTGTGCGCGAGTTTGGTATGAGCGCCATCATGAATGGTATTGCCTTGCATGGTGGATACATCCCATTTGGTGGCACCTTTTTAACCTTCTCAGATTACAGTCGTAATGCGATTCGCATGGCGGCATTGATGAAGCTCCGCAGTATTTTTGTCTTCACCCATGACTCTATTGGTCTGGGCGAAGATGGACCAACCCATCAATCAGTTGAGCATGTTGCCAGCTTGCGCTTGATCCCCAATCTGATGGTCTGGCGTCCTTGTGACACGACCGAGAGCGCCGTGGCTTGGGGCTCAGCAGTTGAGCGCAAGAATGGCCCAAGCGCTTTGATCTTTAGTCGCCAAAACTGCCCATTTGTTTCTCGCAGCAGTCAGCAGATTAAAGATATTGCTCGTGGTGGCTATGTCTTGCGTGATCCTCAGTCTGGAAAGATTGATGCAGTCATCATTGCCACTGGTTCAGAAATTGCCCTCGCATTGCAAACAGCTGAGCGTTTAGAAAAAGACAGCGCAGGAAAAATCGGTATTCGTGTAGTTTCAATTCCATCAACAACTGTTTTTGATCAACAAGATGCTGCTTATAAAGCAAAAGTATTGCCAGCCAATATTCCACGCATTGCAGTTGAAGCTGGCGTTAGTGATTTTTGGTGGAAGTACGGTTGTGCAGCAGTGCATGGTGTCGATACCTTTGGTGAGTCAGCGCCTGCACCGGTGCTCTACGAATACTTTGGTTTAACAGTCGATCAAATTGCGAAGACTGTTCAGCAATGCATCGCAAATAAGTAATGCGAAATACATTCAATATTAGTAAGGGGAAATAAATGACAATTCGTGTCGCAATTAATGGTTATGGTCGTATTGGGCGCATGGTGTTGCGGGCCCTATATGAAGATCAAGTAAATGGCAAACCTCGTCGTGATATCAAGATCGTTGCGATCAATGCGATGGGTGATATTGCGATCAATGCCCATTTAACTCAATACGACTCTGCTCATGGCCGCTTCCCCGCGGAAGTTTCTGTTGATGGCGATTGCATGGTGGTGAATGGTGATCGTATCAAGATGTTTTGTACGCGTAACCCTGCAGAAACTCCTTGGGGTGAGTTGGGTGTTGATTTGGTTTTAGAGTGCACTGGTAAGTTCACCTCTAAAGAGAAGGCAATGATTCACATTGAGCAGGGTGCTAAGAAAGTATTGATTTCTGCTCCTGGCGAAAAGGATGTGGATGCAACCATTGTGTATGGCGTCAATCAAAATGTATTGAAGCCGGGCGATGTTGTTGTTTCTAATGCAAGCTGCACTACAAATTGTTTAGCTCCATTGGTAAAGCCATTGCTAGAAAAAATTGGTATTGAGTCTGGCTTGATGACTACGATCCATGCATTTACAAATGATCAGGTTTTGACAGATGTTTATCACAAGGATATGCGTCGCGCGCGCTCTGCAGTGACCAGCATGATTCCAACAAAGACTGGTGCTGCAAAAGCGGTTGGTTTGGTCTTGCCAGCATTGGCAGGTCGTTTCGATGGTTTCGCAATGCGCGTGCCCGTGATCAATGTTTCAGTGGTTGACCTGACGTTTGCGGCTAGTCGCGCTACTAGCGTTGATGAGGTGAACACGATTCTGAAGGAAGCCAGTGAAGGTGAGCTCAAAGGTATTTTGGGTTTCAACACTCTACCTTTGGTTTCGATCGACTTTAATCATGATCCACGCCCCAGTATTTATGATGCTTCCCAAACTCGGGTATCCGCAGATGGTAAGTTGGTCAAGGTTTTGGCTTGGTATGACAATGAATGGGGTTATTCAGTCCAAATGCTCAATGCAGCCGAAGCGTTAATGGCCGTAAAGTAATTAAAAGTCGTTAACTGCATTTAAGTGCTGTTAAAAAACTAAAAAGACCTCAATTTGAGGTCTTTTTTCACATCTACAGGTCTAAAAGGAGAGCAAAAGACCTTAAAAATGGCCTATTTTTGCTTATTTCGGCAGTTTTTCTTCTGACAATGCCCATACATGGCTAAAGAGTGCTCTTGAAGCTTAAATCCGAGGTTTTTAGCAATATCGCGCTGTCTTTTCTCAATAGCCTCATCCACAAACTCTTCCACATGCCCGCAATCAAGGCAAACCAAGTGATCATGGTGGCGACCCTCATTAAGCTCATAAATAGCTCTGCTATCACCCTTACTCGACTCAAAGTGGCTGCGGAGCAAGAGCCCTGCTTGCTCAAACTGGGTTAGCACTCGATAAACGGTAGCCAGACCAATTTCTTGATCGTCTTTTGCAAGCGCCATAAAGACGTCTTCAGCGCTAAAGTGGGTTCCGCCATTTTGATGAAAAAAATCGAGGATTTTCATGCGTGGACCAGTGGCTTTGAGGCCAATGTCACGCAAATTTTCAGGAGTGGCGTTTTGGTTCGTATTCATGGCTTTGGGAGCTAAAATCAATGACTTAATGATACGGTCAGCCATGCAAAATTGCTTTGAATTTTTTAGTCGTTTTTTGAGCTCCCTTTTGAGGGGCTTTTTCACCCCCATTCGAGGAGGGCTGTTTGCGTTTGCCTTGATCGGCTTGCTAGGGCTTGCTGGTTGCTCTACTGCGGTTGACAACACTCAGCGCGCTTGGATGAATACCGTTTTTAGACCCTATGTTCCAGATATCGTTCAGGGCAACTTTATTTCAAGCGAGCAATATTCCAAATTGCAATTAGGCATGACTCGCGAACAAGTGCGTCAAATTTTAGGAACCCCATTGTTAGCGAGTTACTTTCATGCGAATCGCTGGGATTACGTTTTTGAATTTAAGCGTAACGGTCAACGTGTTGGCGCTGAGCGTCATGTCACCGTCTATTTTGACGGCGACAAATTGGTGAAGTTTGAAGGCGATGCCTTGCCAACAGAAATCGAGTTAGTTGCTGAGATAGATAACTACGCCAAGACAAAGCGCTCATTTTGGGATGCAGTCACTGGCTCAAACAAGCCGCCAGTGACGCCACCATTACAGCAACCCGAGGTTATGGTGCCAAGTAAAACCGATAACCTGTCAGCTGGAGCGCCAGTGCCAGCCTTGCCGGCTGCAAGCAAAGGCTCTTTCTGGGATTTCTTTAGTTTTTCAAAATCAGCAGATGGTCAAGTAGTGCAGCCTGAAACTTTGGGGCCAGGTGCTTTGAATGCTCCAGCGACTCCAGAAACAAAGCAGTAATTACCCCAAGCAACTTTTAATTTGAAGCGAAGAAATACATGATGAAGATTGCAATTGCAGGTGCAACTGGCCGTATGGGCAAGATGTTGATTGAGGCCGTTCTTAATACATCAGATGCTCAGCTTATTGGCGCACTTGAACATTCAGCTTGCCCACAATTAGGTGAGGATGCTGGTGCATTCTTAGGAAAAAAAACTGGTGTACTTATTTCTGCTGATGTTGCTGCAGTATTGGCAAATGCTGAATATCTGATTGATTTCACAAGGCCTGAGGGCACAATGGCGCATTTGGCTGCAGCAGAAAAGACTGGCACCAAGATGATTATTGGTACAACCGGCCTAGCGTCAGATCAAATTGCCAATCTCAAGAAGGCCTCAGCGAACTTGGCTATTGTATTTGCACCCAATATGAGTGTGGGCGTTAATGCCACATTTAAATTACTGGAGATTGCAGCCAAGATGCTCAATCAAGGTTACGACATTGAAATTATTGAGGCCCATCATCGTCATAAAGTTGATGCGCCGTCTGGAACTGCGCTGAAGATGGGTGAAGTGATTGCAGACGCTCTAGGTGAAAAGCTCGATGATGTTGCCGTCTACGCACGCGAGGGTCATACCGGAGAACGCAAAGAAGGATCCATTGGTTTTGCAACCATTCGTGGCGGCGACATTGTGGGTGATCACACCGTTTTATTTGCTGGTGATGGCGAGCGTATTGAAATTAGTCACAAGTCTTCAAGCCGTCAATCTTATGCCCAGGGGTCTTTGCGTGCCGCACGTTTCTTGCAGAAGCAAAGCTCAGGACTTTATGACATGCAAGACGTTCTTGGCTTGCGCAAATAATTCCGCTACTAAAAACTAAAATAGAAAAGAGTTGTATTGAATGAGTAAGGATTACGACTACCGCAGTATTGAAGCGGCAGCGCAAGCTGATTGGGAAGCTGCGCAAGTCTATCAAGTAGCCGAAAATGCTGTCGATGCTGACGGCAAGAAAAAACCAAAATATTATGCTTGCTCTATGTTGCCTTACCCGTCAGGTAAGCTGCATATGGGACATGTGCGCAACTACACCATCAATGATGTGATGACGCGTCAATTGCGCATGCAAGGCTATAACGTCCTGATGCCAATGGGTTGGGACGCTTTCGGTATGCCTGCAGAAAATGCGGCGATTCAGAATAAGGTGCCTCCAGCCAAATGGACCTACGACAACATTGCTTATATGAAAAAGCAAATGGCGGCGATGGGTTTGGCAATCGACTGGTCAAGAGAAGTGGCAACCTGTAGCCCTGATTACTACCGTTGGAACCAGTGGCTCTTTTTAAAGATGCTGGAAAAAGGGATTGCCTATCGTAAGACTCAAGTAGTGAACTGGGATCCGATTGATCAAACTGTTTTAGCAAATGAACAAGTCATTGACGGTCGTGGTTGGCGCTCAGGCGCATTGGTTGAAAAGCGTGAGATCCCTGGTTACTACTTCAACATCACTGCGTATGCGGAACAATTACTTTCTGGTTTAGATGGCTTGGGTTGGCCAGAGCGTGTCAAAACCATGCAGCAGAATTGGATCGGTAAGAGTCGGGGTGTGCGTTTTGCCTTCAAGCATGAGATTGAAGATGCTCACGGTAACTTTATTCAAGATGGTTTGCTGTACGTTTTTACAACCCGTGCTGACACCATCATGGGCGTAACCTTCTGTGCAGTTGCGGCTGAACATCCTTTGGCTACTAAAGCTGCTGCCAATAATCCAGCCTTAGCTGCTTTTATTGAGAAGTGCAAAACTGGCAGCGTGATAGAAGCCGACTTAGCCACTCAAGAAAAAGAGGGCATGTTCACCGGCTTATATGTCACACATCCGCTCACTAAAGAGCCGGTACCGGTCTGGGTGGGCAACTATGTTCTGATGTCCTATGGTGATGGCGCGGTGATGGGCGTTCCCGCTCATGACGAGCGCGATTTTGCCTTTGCACTCAAATATGACTTACCGATTAAACAAGTCATTGCTTTTAAGGGCGAGTCGCCCATGTTTAACGCAACACGCTGGGAAGATTGGTACGCCCAAAAAGAGGACGTCATTTGCTTTAATAGCGATCAATACAACGGGCTTTCGCATGAAGAGGCTGTGAGTGCGGTTGCTAAAGATCTAGAGAAGATGGGTATTGGCCAAATCAAGACCACCTATCGCTTGCGTGACTGGGGTATTTCTCGTCAGCGTTATTGGGGTACGCCAATTCCGATTATTCATTGTGGCGATGAAGCAAATCCTGGTTGTGGCGCAGTTCCTGTGCCGGAGGCAGACTTGCCAGTGGTATTGCCCGAAGATTGTGTACCAGATGGCAGTGGTAACCCTTTAAATAAACGGTCAGACTTTTTGAATGTGAAGTGTCCTAAGTGCGGCAAGCCAGCGCGTCGCGAGACTGACACGATGGATACCTTTGTAGATTCTTCTTGGTATTTCATGCGCTATACCGGTCCTGATGCGCAGACCATGGTGGATGGGCGTAATGAATATTGGATGCCAATGGATCAATACATTGGCGGTATTGAACATGCGATCCTGCATTTACTCTATGCGCGCTTTTGGACTAAAGTCATGCGTGATCTGAATTTGATTACTTTTGATGAGCCTTTCCAGAATCTCTTGACGCAAGGCATGGTACTCAATGAGACTTATTACTCTGAAGAGGCTTCAGGTAAAAAGACTTGGCTAAATCCTTTGGATGTTGAGTTAGATCTTGATGAAAAAGGTCGCCCTCAAGGTGCAAAGTTAAAAGGTGATAACTCTGGCACACCAGTCATCATCGGTGGTGTAGAGAAGATGTCCAAGAGTAAGAATAATGGCGTTGATCCGCAGGCTTTGATTGATCAATATGGCGCGGATACTGCACGTTTATTTGTGATGTTTGCAGCGCCACCTGAGCAACAATTAGAGTGGTCTGGTGCTGGTGTTGATGGGGCCTCTCGTTTCTTGCGTCGTGTATGGATGTACTCGAGTAGCCAAGCCAATACTATTCGTGATGCGCAGGATACTCTTCCCGGCAACTTAAATGATGCCGAGAAAGAACTGCGTCGCGAAGTCCATTCAATTTTGAAGCAGGCAAATTTTGACTATCAACGTCGTCAATACAACACGGTTGTATCTGCTGCAATGAAGATGCTCAATGTGCTTGAGCCCATTAAATTAGAGCAAGGCGCTTCAATTAGTGCGCCAGTTCTCCGTGAATGTCTCAGTATCTTGTTGCGTGTGCTTTATCCAGTTGTGCCACATTTGACCCATGTGCTCTGGAAGGATTTGGGATATGCCAAGACTTTTGGGCCGATTCTAGATGTCCCATGGCCCGCTGTAGATGAAACCGCCCTCATTCAAACCGAGATTACTTTGATGTTGCAAATTAATGGCAAATTACGGGGCGATATTAAGGTGCCAGCAGAAGCCAGTAAGGAAGAAATTGAGGCCTTGGCTTTGCAGAGTGAGCCTGCAGTAAAAGTCCTTAACGGCGGAGTCCCTAAAAAAGTCATCGTTGTACCTGGTCGTTTAGTCAATATCGTTGCATAGTGATAGAGAGTCTGAGGATATGAGCGCCAACCTATTTCGACGTGCCGTGCTTGGCTTAATTGTCACTGCGCCACTGAGTGGTTTGCTTGCTTGTGGCTATCGCCTCCGCGGTATGGTGGATTTGCCCTTTAAAGCAATCGCTATTACTGGCAATCCATCACCTCCCTTGCGCGCTGATATTCAGACATCGATTTTGCAGGGCACAGATGTTAAGGTTGCAATCAGTCCCAAGGATGCTGATTTAATTTTAGAGATCACAAATGACATTAATGGGCGAGAGATCTTGGCCTACAACTCAGCTGGTCAAGTATCTGCATATCGCCTCAATATTCGTGTAGGTTTTAGAGCCTACGACACCTCTGGCGCAGAAATTATTCCCGATAGCGAAATTTATATGACTCGAGATATGGATTTCTCGAACACAACTGTTTTGGCAACCGATGTTCAGCAGCAACAATTCTTGTCATTGATGCGCAAAGACTTGGCGGTTCAGATTTTGCGCCGCGTTGCCGCTGCTGCAAAAGCGCCACGAAGTAGATCTTTTTAAAGAAGAGATAAAGACTCGCATGGTCAAAGTTGATGCCTTGCAAGTGCACCTCAAATCCTTGAGTGCAGGGGGTGGGATGCTGCCCCTTTACGTTTTTAGTGGTGACGAACCCCTTCTCATGATGGAGGCGATGGACCAATTGCGCCTCGCCGCCAAGAAATTAGGCTTTACTGAGCGCGAGGTAATGCTACAAGAACGGGGATTTGATTGGAGTGCGCTCATGAGTGCTGGCCAAACTATGTCTTTGTTCGGTGATAAGCGTTGGGTAGAGTTGCGTATTCCGACGGGCAAACCTGGTCGCGATGGCGCTGACGCCTTAAAGCAATTTGCCGCTCAAATAGAGTCGCAGCCCAATGGTCCTGAAGGTCCTGATACGGTGGTCTGTATTGTATTGCCAAGGTTAGATGGTAAGACTAAGACTTCAGCTTGGTTTAGCGCGCTAGATGATGCTGGTATGGCAGTGCAGATTGATTCTTTAGATCGTAGCCATTTGCCGAGATGGATTGCAGGTCGACTCAAGCTGCAAAACCAAGAAGTTGAGGGTGGCCCTGAAGGCCAGCGCGCTTTGGAATTTATTGCTGATCAAGTTGAGGGGAACCTCATTGCTGCACATCAAGAGATTTTGAAGTTGGGCCTTCTTTACCCCGCAGGTGTATTAACTGAAGAGCAGATTCGCTCTTCCATTCTGAAGGTAGCGCGTTATAACGTTTTTGAATTAACCGAGGCAATGTTGGCAGGCGATCTACCTCGCTTAAACCGCATGCTAGATGGTTTAAAAGGTGAGGGTGAGCCATTGGTGCTCATTCTATGGAGCGTGACGGAAGAGCTTAGGCTACTATCTAAACTAAAGGTGGCTAGTGACGCTGGTGAATCTGTACAGCAGCTGATGCGGGCGAATCGTATCTGGGGCAACAAAGAGCGTTTGTACCCAACAGCCCTGAGGCGGATTCAGCCGCTGAAGTTGCGCAGAGCTATGCAGGTTGCTGCGGGACTCGATCGTCAGGTAAAAGGTCTCTCTGCTGCAGAATTGCCAGCTGACCCATGGGATGGTTTACGTTTGCTTGGAAATTTACTGCGCTAAGAGCAGAATTAATACATAGAGAACAATGTAAATGAGTAAAGAGATTCAAGACATGATGCAGGATATTGGTAAGCGAGCACGAAGTGCATCGCGTGCTATAGCTCGTGCATCGGGTGAGCAAAAGAACCAAGCATTACTGCACATTGCAAAGTTAGTTCGTCAAAAAGCGGATGAGATTCAAAAGGTCAATCTGGTTGATGTAGAACGCGCAAAAGAAAAGGGCCAAGATGCTGCCTTTATCGATCGCCTAACTATGACAATCAAGACCATTGAAGCGATGGCATTGGGTCTGGAGCAAATTGTTTCTCTTGAGGACCCAATCGGAAAAGTGACTGCTCTAAAAAAACAGGCTTCTGGTATTGAGCTTGGTCAGATGCGCGTGCCACTAGGCGTGATTGGCATCATTTATGAGTCACGCCCTAATGTGACAATTGATGCAGCAGCATTGTGCTTAAAGTCAGGTAATGCGGTGATATTACGCGGTGGATCTGAGGCGATTGATTCGAATACCTTGTTGGCTCAAATTATCCAAGAGGGTCTTGCAGCGGCGGGTCTGCCTAAGGATGCTGTGCAGGTGGTGACCACTACTGATCGTAGTGCTGTCGGTGAAATGATTACCATGACGCAATATATCGATGTGATCGTTCCTCGTGGCGGTAAGAGCCTCATTGCTCGTCTAATGGCCGAAGCGCGCGTCCCAATGATTAAGCATTTGGATGGTATTTGCCATACCTATATTGATGCAGATGCTGATGTAGCAATGGCAGTGAAAGTATGCGATAACGCGAAGACCCAGCGCTACGCGCCTTGTAATGCTATGGAAACACTACTAGTGAACAAAAGCATTGCGCCTAAGGTTTTGCCTGAGCTTTGCAAAATTTATCAAGATAAAGGAGTTGAGTTGCGTGTAGATGCTTTGACCCGCTCAACTCTTGAAGCTAGTGGCTTCAATCACTTGGTTGATGCCACAGAAGAAGATTGGCAAACGGAATACTTGGCTCCAATTTTGTCTATCAAGACGGTCGCAGATATTGATGAGGCTATGAATCATATTGAGCGCTATGGCAGTAAGCATACTGATGCCATCATTACTAATAACCAAGCCCAAGCAGATCGTTTTTTGCGTGAAGTCGATAGCGCTAGCGTCATGGTCAATGCTAGTACGCGCTTTGCGGATGGCTTTGAATATGGACTTGGAGCAGAAATTGGTATTTCGAACGATAAGCTTCATGCCCGCGGTCCGGTTGGCTTGGACGGCTTAACTTCCCTGAAATATATCGTCATGGGTCATGGCGAAATTCGTGGTTAATCCACGGCAAAAATTAAAAGTAAATACACCATGATGAATGCCTACCTTTGGGTAAAAACCTTACATATTGTGCTGATCACCTCTTGGTTTGCTGGGTTATTTTATCTCCCAAGAATTTATGTGAACTTAGCTGATGAGAAAAATCCTGAGGCCTATGCTCGCCTTTTGGGAATGTCAGATCGGCTCTTTCGGTTTATGACCATATTAGCTATACCTGCCGTTTTGTTGGGTTTAATACTTTGGCTTCTTTTCGGTATTGGTGCTGGTGATGCATGGATGCACGCTAAATTATTTTTTGTCATTCTAGTCATTGGCTATCACCATGCTTGCTGGAGCTTACTAAAGAAGTTTCGTGCTGGCGTGAACAATAAGTCTGGCGTATGGTATCGCTGGTTTAACGAAGTTCCTGTTATTTTGTTGTTAGTGATTGTGGCCTTGGTTATTTTTAAACCATAAATACCCCTTAGCTATTCTGAATTTCCTGTTTCCCCTTTTTATATAAGACTGTTAGCCCCATGAGATTTTTTGTTGTTTGCCCAGGCGGTTTAGAAGTGCCGCTCGCACAGGAGCTCGCAGAAATTGCTCAGCGCCCAGATTCCAAAGCATTGGGCACCTGGGTTATTGACCCAACCCCAACCAGCCCTACTGGTGGTATTGGACTTGCGGGTCCGCTTTCTGCTGCTATGGCATTAAATCTTCATTCCCGAATTGCTAGCCGTGTTCTATTGCAAATGGCCCAAGCGCCCTATAGACAGGAAGACGATCTTTATAAGCTGGCTAGTGGTTTAGCTTGGGAAGATTGGTTTACTTCAAAGCAAACTTTACGCGTAGATGTGACGGCACATCGTTCGCCATTAAAGAGTTTAAATTTTGCAACGCTTAAAATTAAAGATGCGATTGTTGATCGTTTGCGTGATGTCACAGGAGATCGCCCAAGTATTGATACAGCTTTTCCGGATATTCGGGTTCAGGCACATTTAACAGCAACTCAAGTAACGATTTATTTAGATACCTCTGGTGAAGCTCTCTTTAAAAGAGGCTGGCGAGATGAAAAGGGTGATGCCCCCTTAAAAGAGAATTTAGCAGCAGGGATTTTGTCGATTACCGGCTGGAAGCCTGGGCAGACTTTGTTTGACCCGATGTGCGGTAGTGGCACCTTCTTGATTGAAGCGGCCCAAATAGCCTTAGCAATTCCACCTGGGGGAATTCGTGCGGGAATGTATGGTGATGATGCTAAACCTAGCAGACTGGCTTATCGCCCATTGATTACCTCGGCTCATGGTTTTGGTTTTCAGAGATTAAAGCCATTTAATGAGGCGGCAGAACAAAAACGTTGGGCTGGCTTGAAGGAGTCCTGCCTTAATGAAATTTTAGAAAGACGCAAGCAATATCCGAATGCGCAATCTTTAGGTATTAGCGGTAGTGATATTAATGAGAAGTTAGTTTCGATGTTCAGAGGAAACTGGCAAAGAGCACAGTTGCCTGACCAACCCGTTGTGCGCCAAATCGATGCTATGGCTAGCAAGCCTCCAGTAAGTAGCCAAGGAGGGGTCATGTTATTAAACCCCCCTTATGGAGAGCGTTTGGTTATCAAAGGCGGTAGAGGTCAGGAAAAAGGAGTGCGCGATACTGATTATGAAACCGAGGAACCTGAAAATCGTTT
>Ga0364894_10596_pt1 | contig 12646 bp, 10 predicted proteins | sample ExccelJu500001D4_FD_206942 | JGI IMG/M metagenome (GOLD analysis project Ga0364894, IMG submission 206942) | Enriched cells from Trout Bog Lake Hypolimnion, Wisconsin, USA - BchlTB.July16.5000.01.D4 | ecosystem: Environmental > Aquatic > Freshwater > Lake > Hypolimnion/Profundal zone | place: USA...
GAAACATCAAAATGACAGGTGCCATTGGCAGGCTCAAATAATTGAGTATCTAATTGCCTTCCCGTTTCGTCTAATAAAACCAGTTGAACTTCACCCGCAGGAAAATTTTTGAAGCTAATATTTACCAAACCTGAAGCCGGGTTGGGAAATAAACTGAATCCGGTTGGGTTTGTGTTTATTCGCCTTATGCCCATGATGGTATCAATTGTGGTATCACTAATACCGTATCTGATAATTGCAATGGCGGTATCCGAACAACCAAGATAATTGGTGGCGATAATAGTATATGTACCTGTATATACCTGAGTACTGTCGGTATAATTTCCGGTAAAGAAAAATGTCAATCCTGTGGTATTAAACAAGTCTACCAGGTCGGCCGTGGTACCGGGTTGTATACTATCAATGGTATCTCCGCCCAACGATGGTGGAGTTATTTCAAAAGCCCCTGCATCCCTTACACCATATGCCGGTAACCCTTCGGCATCCGAATCGGTGACGCCTATGCAACTAGCCAGGTTCTGGGCAACACTACCACAAAATATAGGTATTACCGGAACGCATCCGTTGAAGTAACCAAGGGTATCGAGCATGGGGTCAGTTCCTGAAATATCGGATGGACCGGTTGCAAAATTATAATTATCTGATGAGGTTTGTAATACATTACACCCTCCGGAATTAACCGGTCCGGCGATATAAAGGCCGGGATAAGAAATAGCTGTGTTATTCCAAATAATACTATTTGAAATAGTAATAGAATCTGAGCTACCCAGAGCTCCGCCTTGCGTTCCGGCACTATTATTAGTAAAGGTACAATTGCTGATAACAGCGGAATCAAGAACCATAGCACCGCCGGGGCCCGCCGAATTATTAGCGGCGAAGGTGCAATTGTACATGTAGGCCCTTGACGAAGAATTCAAGGCCCCACCCAGCCCGTCTGAGTTAGTTTTGTTGCTAGCGGTATTCATATAAAAGGTACAGTTATAAATCCAGACATGGTCGGCATAAACTGCCCCTCCCTTTCCATTACCTATTCTCGGTTTTACCACATTACCTGAGAAATAGCAGTTGTTTGCCGAAAGTTGTCGAGCCCATGCAGCAGCACCCTGGGCATTACTTGCTGTGTCAAGACAATTAATTAGGTTGAGGTAGTTTAAAGTTAAAGGGTTAGTCAAACCTCCTGAGTGAAAAGCCGAGCCATTAAACGGAACCAATCCACCACTGATATAAGGATTTTGACATGGCAACCCGGTAACTAAAAGGCTATCGGTAATAGCAGGCAACGGGCCAGAAAGGTAAATGGTATCCTGTACCGATAATTGCAGTGTAATTGTATCAAGCCCGGGGTTAAGATTTGTACTATCGATAGATGCCCTTAATGAACCTGCGCCTGTATCTGCAACTGTAGTAACATAATAATTGTTGGCTTGCAGCGAACATGCGAAAAACGCCAACAAGATGCTCAACAAGATGCATTTTGCCTTGATGTAAACGTATATATTAGTCATGTACGGATTTTTAATTTTCAGTCAGACTTTGCTAATGAAGGGTAGTTTAACCGCAGCAAGGATATAGAAAATATTTAAATGCAACATACCAGTTGTGTCTATTGAGCCTTAAATAATTGCAAAATCAAGGCCCTAAAATTCCACCCCCGTTTTTATCTTGGTATATTCGCAACCTTATAAAAGATTCAGTGGTGAAAAGAGTGTTGTTGTTGGGCCTTGTTTGCGTGGTTGCCTTGTTTTCATTCGGCCAATCGTTGGTGAAAGACATTTGCATAGGTCCGGGCAATTCAAATCCACAGAATTTTGTCCGCGTAGGTAATCGAACCTTTTTCGTTGCAAATGATGCCATTCACGGATACGAGCTTTGGGTAACCGACGGAACCGAAACTGGAACCATTATGGTAAAAGATATCAATGCCGGTGCAGCCGATGGCTGCTTATATCATGGCATGAGATATACAAAGGCCTCCGTGCTCCAGGCGCTTGGCAAATATGTTTACTTTTTTGCGGGCGATGCTATCCATGGTTTTGAGTTATGGCGCAGCGATGGTACAGATTGGGGCACCACGATGGTTAAAGATATTTTTCAGGGACCCGTTAGTTCTTCCGTTGACCTAAACATTACGCGGGCAGGAAACTTTTTGTTTTTTGCCGCCAATGATGGAAAGCACGGCACAGAATTGTGGAAAAGTGATGGTACGGATACCGGGACGATTGTAGTAAAAGATATTTACCCGGGGCCGCAAAGTGGAAACCCCCTTTACCTTTTTGCAGATAGTGATGTGGTTTACTTTGCCGCTAATGACAATATCCATGGTTATGGCTTATGGAAAAGTAATGGAACAGAAGATGGGACCGTTTTTTTGAAGAATGTAGCACCAACAGGAGACGCAGGAGATTCAATCCCTTTTATAAAATTTAAAGGAGAATTGTATTTTAATGGTTTTAGCCTTGGTACAGGTGCGGAATTATGGAAAACCAATGGAACGGCGGCTGGAACAGTTATGGTTAAGGATATCAATACAGGAAAAGGCGATGGGGCGCCCATTCACTTCAATATAGTGAGAGACCATATTGTTTTTTCTGCGGTCACAAAAAATAATGGTAATGAACTTTGGCAGAGCGATGGAACTGAAGCAGGAACATTGCTCATTAAGGATATCAGGCAAGGAACTGAAGGAAGTAACCCCGGCAGGCCTGTGGTACTAGGGGATAAAATTTATTTTGTTGCCAGCGATAGTGAAAACAGAACCGAACTTTGGGTTAGCGACCTGAGTGATACAGGAACTCAAATTTTTTACCCCCCGGTTCCAACCACTGGTGAACATTTCAAAAATCTTTTTGCCGATAATCAGGTTATTTATTTCACTACCGATTCAGCCAATACCGGCTTCGAACTTTGGCGAACAGATGGCACAACCAGGGGTACTGTAATGATGAGCGAATTATGCCAGGGGAATTGCAGCTCGGAACCTGCTGGTTTTTATAAAAGCGACACGACACTATTTTTCAGTGCCTATGATGAGACACATGGGCGGGAATTGTGGGGCATAGGCAGCAACGTCACTTTTATTGAAGAAATAACATCGGAGGCATTAAAGGACGTTTATATTGACCCTTTAAAACGAAAACTGAACCAGTTAAGGCAAACAGGCAGTGATATTACTTACATCAAAATTTTCGATTTAGCCGGCTCGGAAATCTACACACAATGGATAAAGGACCCAAACCAGATTTCATCCGAGTCTTTTAAGCCCGGGATATATATTCTGAGGGCATATGACGAGCATGATGATTTGGTTTCATTTGTTCGTTTTGTTAAGGAATAGCCGGGCTTAGTGCGCTTAATTGGGCTATTTAACAATAATAACAGGGTTTATACCTGATATGGATACGGGTTACCCCCTATATATTGTATTATTATTCACTATTCATAATGACTTAAAATCAAATAGTTACACATTTATAAAACCACCCAAGGGTTTACACTTTTCTCAAAATTGCAGTACATTCGATTGAAAACCAATGGCCACTTTTGAAAAATGTATACCCCCCCCTCTTTTATAAAAATTAAAGTCAGGCTCATACGTCAGATGAGGTAGTTAACAGCCAGAAACCGATGTATTGGCCATTCACTATATTCGCATCCCTCAACAAGCTATGGAATTACAGAAGAAGAAAAAAGTGATGTTTGTTATCAATCCCATTTCGGGAGTGTATAAAAAGAAGAATGTACCTGAAAAGGTGGCCCGTTATATTGACTATGTTCAATACGATTATTCCATTCGTTTCACCCAGTATGCAGGTCATGCCAGCCTGATTGCCCAACAAGCAGTTGAGGAGGGCTATGATATCTGCGTGGCAGTGGGTGGAGATGGTTCAATCAACGAAATAGCACAGAGCCTAGTTGGCAGTGAAACTGCATTGGCGGTAATACCTTATGGCTCAGGAAACGGATTTGGCAGGCATTTGCAAATCCCTCCACGCGATGTGGAGGGCGCCATGCAGGTGATTAATACAGGCAAAACTGTTAAAATAGACCTGGTCAAATCAAATCTCCGGTATTTTGTAAGTAATGCCGGTTTCGGTATCGACTCATCGGTGGCCCGCAGGTTCAAGCATCATCATCAACGTGGCCTGGCATCTTACGCCTGGGCAATGGTAAAAGAGCTATTGTTCTATTTCCAGCCATTCGAAGCGAAAGTCGAAATTGACGATGTTATTGTGGAGGAATCTTTCTTTTTGTTCACTGCATTTAATGCCAACCAATATGGTTACGATTACGCAGTGTTTCCAACCACCAGTTTAAAGGATGGAGTGCTGGATGTAATTGTTATGCGCTATTTCCCACTCAAAAAGTTACCCTATATTGTGGCATGCCTAATGCTAAAACGGCCGGATTTGATAGCCGAAGCGCAATCTTTCCGGGCCAAAAAAATCACCATCCACGGCAATAAAAAAATGGTTTACCAGTTCGACGGTGATGCCTTTGTTTACCACGATGATGTAATGATGGAAATAGTACCGCAGGCTATCAATGTAATGGTGCCAAAAGATTTAACGGCATATTAAAACAATCAGCAGCTATGAGCAAACATAGAGACGAGAAAAGCAGGGTAGTATATTCAACTAACCCTGATTTTAAACCCGCGTCAGATGATGACCACAATCAGGAAACATTATCAGCCAACCTGCAAACTCTTTATGTGGCTTTGGAGCGTTTAAAAGGGGGCAAAGTTGCCACGGTAATTAGCAATTATATAGGAAACGAAGCCGACCTTGAAACACTAGGCAAACAACTAAAAACTAAATGCGGCGTGGGCGGCACTGTAAAAGACGGTTTGATAATGATACAGGGAGAACAGCGCGAAAAAGTAATGAGCTTTTTACAAACCATGGGGTATAAAACTAAAAGGAAAGGTGGATAATTGTTGGTTAGTAAGCGTACAAAACGAGCTCAAATTTCAGGCCAAAAAGGTTTAGAATATCTCTATATTGAGGCATGAAATATATAATGGTCCTGCTAGTATTTTTTTCGATCCTAGTATGCCGAGCCGGGGACACTTTAAGCACCGGCAAAAGGAATAACGGATGGTTCGACCTGAAAGATAAATACCACGAAAAGAGGGCTTATTTGTATTGGGGTTATAACCGAGACTATTACCTTAAATCGGATATAAGCATACACGGGCCAGGTTACAATTTTACCATCTACAACGTTTCGGCGCTCGATAAACAGAGTCCGTTTTCTGCAAAAGTTTATTTCGGACTTAATACGCTTTCTATACCCCAATATAATTACCGTGCGGGTTTTTACATAAAAAACAACATCCATATTTCATTTGGCCTGGACCACATGAAATACGTGGTCGTCCAAAACCAAACGGTGAAAATGAACGGAGTAATTGATTCAACTGTTTCGACTCAATATGCTGGCAATTATGCCAATAAAAATGTGACGCTCACCCCTGATTTCATACGCCTTCAGCACACTAACGGGTTAAATGTTTTGACACTGGATGCAGGATGGCTAATGCCAATCTATCATACCCAAAAAGATATCATACATATTGGCTGGAACTTTGGAGCAGGGGGGTGCTTTGTAATAACAAGAACGGAATTCCATTTCATGAACGTATTCTATTACAACCCCTTCCACTTTTCGGGTATTGCGTTTCCGGTTTATACGGGTCCACGAATTGATTTCTGGAAGTGTATTTTTATTGCTGCTGAAGTTAAGACGGGCGAAGTGTTTTTACCATGGGCTCCCGCCGAAAATACCCCTACATCAGGCATTCATCAGAATATTACGTACCTTGAATATTATATTGTCGGCGGCTTGTCCTTCCCGGTAGATAAAAAGTCATACCCAATGATAAAGCGTAAGAAAAGGCCACTCAACCAATAATGAATTGATTATGACGAAGTCTTTCTCTTATTCAGTTCATCGCGTATTCGGGCCGCTAATTCATAATCCTCATTATCCAGTGCAGCCTTTAATTGCACCTGCAAATCGGCCACCGACATTTCGTTGTAGTTTGAAGATGCGTGGGGACTGGTTAATTCGGCAATTTGCTTCTCTTCTGAGTTAGAAACAATGTTTTCTTCATTCGGGTCAGCCTCAACACCAGCTTCCAGGAGTATGGATTCTTCTACATAAATAGGGCAATCAAACCTCACAGCTAATGCTAATGCATCCGATGTTCGGGAGTCAACTTCAAAAAACTCAGCCCCTTTTTTACAAACCAGGTTAGAATAAAAGACTCCATCAAGCAATTTAGAGATATAAATATATTCCAACTGTATTTCGAAGGTATCGCACATGGTTTTCATCAAGTCGTGAGTTAATGGACGTGATGGTTTCATATTGTCGAGGGCCACAGCTATAGCCTGGGCTTCAAACCCGCCAATAACAATAGGCAACCTCCGTGAACCACCTACTTCACCCAGCACTACCGCAAAAGAATGAGATTGAGTAACACTATGTGAAAGCGCAATAATCTCTAATTCAATTTTCCTCATCTGATACAAGATAAATCAACCTGTGCGAAATGTAAAAGGATTTTCCGGATTTTTTCAAAAACCAAAACCCTTTCAGCCTAACCTAATATTTAGGGCAAAAGGTTTTGATTGGTTTAATCGACAACTCTAGTGAGCAGCTTTAAATTTCTTATACTCCTGAATCAATGCAGGTACCACCTGGAAAGCATCACCAACAATACCGTAGTCAGCCGCTTTAAAGAAGGGAGCTTCCGGGTCAGTGTTTATAACAACAATAACCTTACTACCGTTAACGCCAGCTAAGTGCTGAATAGCACCGCTAATACCAACAGCTATATAAAGATTAGGCCTGATAGTTAAACCTGTTTGGCCCACGTGCTCATGATGGGGACGCCAGTCAACATCAGAAACCGGGCGAGAACATGCTGTAGCAGCACCCATTTCTTTTGCCAGTTCTTCAATCATACCCCAGTTCTCAGGGCCTTTTAAACCCCGTCCTGCTGAAACAACTAATTCAGCTTCAGTTAACGGAATAGTACCTGTTATTTTGTCAACGGATTTAACTACCGTAGTAAAATCTGCATCTGTAACTGTAGCGGGAGTAAACTGAGTTACCTCGGCAACGCCCGTTCCTTTTACCGGAGCCAAGGAGTTAGGATTTACCGAAATAACCTTTACTGCAGTAGTAACCTGATATTCGGCAGTCGCTTTACCAGAGTAAACATTCTTTTTTACTAAGGCGGTATTACCATTGAAAACCGGAAGCTCTATAGCACCGGGCACGTATCCGGCATTCAGTTTTACACTTAAACGTGGGGCCAGTAATTTACCATTATTGTTAAAGGAAAGAACTACCGCGGTGGCGCCAGACTGCCCTACGGCCTCAGTAACAATCTTCGTATAAAGCTTGGAATCGAAGTTGTTAAACTTAGGATTGTCGGCATGAACGACCTTTTTAACTCCTACTTGTCCAAGAGTAGACAGTACATCCGCAGCAATTTCGCCAATAACCAGGGCGACGGAGTCAGTACCCAGACTTTCAGCCACTTTTGAGCCGTAATACGCAGCCTCAACCGAAGCCTTTTTTATTTTACCGTCCGCTATTTCAACAAAACTTAGAACTGCCATTTTATTTTGATTTTAGATTTTGAATAGAATATCAAATTTCGATTAGATAACTTTTGCCTCTTCATGCAACAACCTGACCAACTCGCCAACATTATCCGGCGAAACATATTTACACTGCTTAGCTTTATCAGGAAGATGATAGCTGGTAATCGAAGTTAGCTTCTCAGCACCTACCACAGCAACTACAGCCAAAGGTTTTGTTCTCGCGGACATTATACCTTTCATGTTTGGGATGCGGGCGACTGCCAGATCTTTTTGTGCACCAACCACCATAGGTAATTTTACCTCTACAGTTTCAGTACCACCTTCAATGTCACGGCGTAAAGTAGCAACACCATTTTCAATTTGCAGGTCGTTTACCAAAGCAACTGCCGGAAGGTCCAATAATTCAGCAATCAAACCAGTTACTTCAAAAGAATTGTAGTCTATTGTTTCTTTTCCCGTAATAATCAGATCATACGCTTCAGCTTTGGCATGGGCAGCAATTTGAGCTGCTACAAAATAAGCATCGGTAGGGTCAGCATCTACACGCACGGCTTTATCGGCACCAATGGCCAGAGCTTTGCGAATTACCTGATCTGCATCCGCACCACCGACATGTATCACAACAACTTCACCACCTTGCTTTTCCTTTAACTCAATAGCCCGCACCAGAGCGTACCATTCGTCAGTAGGATTCATAATAAAAGTAACCCCATCTGGATTGAACTTGGTATTGTTGTCAACAAAGGCAATCTTGGAGGTAGTGTCTGGCACTTTTGCTATTGGAACGAGTATCTTCATTTTATTAGTTTTAAAATTGCGGTGCGAAAATATGGATATTTGAGTATTCTCAAAACAAAAAACAAGGCATTATAGCCTTTGTTTACACTAAAGCGCCGAAACTATGTGCAAAAGAAGTGTATTGTTAGTTTGTATTACTTTATCGACTTTAGTTTGGTAAAAGGATATGGTAGAATTATAACAAAATGAGACCGAGACTGCAAATGCTATTAGAAATGGAAAGGAAAAATCCTGACGATGCGTTTTTGAAATTTTCAATTGCCCAGGAATTTGTGAGCATGAATAACGATGACGATGCGTTAAAGTATTACCTGGTGGTGATTGAAAAATATCCCCAATATGTACCGGTGTATTATCAGTTAGGGCATTTATATGAACGTCGAAATGATTTGGCAGTTGCAGTAGGCGTTTATAAAAAAGGGATGCTGGTTGCAAAGGCGGCCAACGATACAAAAACCGCCGGCGAATTGAAGGAAGCTTTAATGTTGTTAGAGGATGAATAAAGATAAGAGCCTTTTAGAAAAATTTATGGAGTTCAATCGCTTAAAGCGGCTTGCGAGTCGAAAAAAGCGATGCTTACTCACTGTAAGCGGTGGTATGGATTCGATAGTGATGTGCGACTTGTTTTACAAAGCCGGTTTTCCGTTTTCTATTGCCCATTGTAACTTTAATCTGCGTGGTGATGAAAGCGATGGTGATGAAGCTTTCGTAAAATCATTGGCGCAAAGCTATGGAGTGTCGGTATTTGTAAAGTCTTTCGCAACAAAAGAATATGTTTCGAAAAAAAACGTTTCAATACAATTAGCAGCCAGAGAGCTGCGTTACGCCTGGTTCGAAGAATTACGCGAAGAGCAACAAATCAAACTCGTTGCAACAGCCCATCATTTAAACGATAATATTGAGACCATTATTTACAATCTTATTAAGGGTACCGGTATAAGAGGCCTTAGAGGTATTCCCGTCAGGCAAGCTAATATTATCCGGCCCATGCTTTTTGCTTCCAGAGAAGAGATTGAAGCTTATCTAATCAATAACAAGTTGGATTACAGAGAAGACAGCTCGAACGCAGATGATAAATATACACGTAACAAAATACGTCATCACATCATTCCACTAATGAAGGAAATAAACCCATCGTTGGAGAAAACGTTGGGAAACAAGGTTGATTTGTTCACCGAGTTGGAAACCCTGTACGAGCAGGAAGCTGCTAAACCGGTGAAGGGTTTATTCCTGGAACGAAAAGGTGACATCTACATTCCTATTTTAAAGCTTGAAAGAACAAAGTACGCCGGTACAATCTTATTTGAGTTTCTGAAAAAGTTCGGCTTTAACTCTGACCATGTGGATGATATGTTGGCTGGGATGAATGGCATTTCCGGCAAACAGTTTCTTAGTTCCAATGCCCGAATAGTTAAGGATCGTCGTTTTTTTATTCTTACTCCCTTGCCACAGCAAAGTTTTAAAATTCAGTTAATTCAAAAGGATGATAAGGAAATCAACTTAGCCGGTGCAACGCTAAATATTTCTAATGTTCCGACAGAAAACCTAAAAATACCTGGTGATAAAAACCTTGCTTTTATTGACCTTTCAAAAATTGAATTTCCTCTCATCGTCCGCCATTGGAAGCAGGGCGACTATTTCTATCCTTTCGGCATGAAGATGAAAAAGAAAAAATTAAAAAAATTCTTTACCGACCAAAAGGTGACTATCAACGAAAAAGAAACCATTTGGGTAATTGAATCAAACCAGAAAATCGTCTGGGTTGCGGGGCACAGGATGGACGAGCGATTTAAAGTGGACCCATCCACCAAGGAGGTTTTAAGATTGCAGTTAAAGCAGCGTCAATGATAGAAGTCGAGCTATTAACCTTTCTTCTTCACCGGAGGCTCTTTCGCAGCAATTTCTTCGAGGGCTAAAACCAGGACATCCAAATCGCGCGTGGTTGTGTAAACGTGAGGTGTTATTCTTACTCCGTTTACGGCTTCATGAATGGCATTAGTAGTATGTATTTTATGCTTTTCAAAAAGTTCAGAACAAGCATCGCCCGCATCCCATCCTTCAATCCCAACAGTTGCAATGGCACAGCTAAATTCTGGCTTTAACGATGTATAGAACTTAAACTTTCGATACTTTTCGATTTTTTCGCACCAATAATTTTTCAGATATCTCAAACGCTCCTCTTTTCGCTTACTACCAATTAGGTAATGGAAATCGATAGCGTTACCAATGGCCATTTCTGCAGCAAATGAGCGGGTGCCGATGCTTTCAAACTTACCTATATTATCAGCATCCGGCACCGGCGCTGAAAGCAGGGCCCAAACCTTACTTATTTTTTCCTTCTTAATAAACATAAAACCGGTACCAAATGGGGCACATAACCACTTATGTAGTGAAGTAGCATAATAATCGCAGTCCAAATCTTTAAGCTTATAATCAATGTGGACGAAGGAGTGTGAGCCATCCAAAACCACCTCGCACCCTCTACTATGGGCCATATCAGCAATTTTCCGCGCTGGTAAAATTTGCCCGGTCCAGTTCATCATATGGGTTACATGAACAATTTTTGTTTTGGGAGTAATAGCCTCAGCATATTTCCGAACAAACGTTTCATCATTTTCAACAGGTAAATCCAGATCAATCCACACTAGTTTTATTCCGTCCCTTTTTTCTCTTTGCTGCCAGGCATGGGTCATGTTGGGGTAATCGTATTTTGTTAAAACCACCTCATCTCCTGCTTTCAGATTCAAACCAAAAATGATGGTATTCAAACCTTCTGTGGTATTGCGGTTAATAGCAATTTCTTCGGGCAGGCAACCCGCAAGTTCTGCCAGCCTGTCGCGAAGCGGCTCGCGGCCCTGGTCGAGTACCCGCCACATGTAATACGATGGTGCTTCATTGCAATACTGGTAGTAGCGAATGTGCGCATCTTGTACCGGCTTTGGTTGGGGGCTTACCCCACCATTATTCAGATTCATAATGTTCGGGGAGGTCGTATATTGTTCTCTTATCCAGTTCCAAAAATCCTCATCCCTGGCAGCAGCCTCAGGACTTAATGGTTCAATTCTTTCAAGGTGCTGGTTTAACAAAGCAGCATTCGCGGGTTGAATATACCCGGCCAGTGAAAGACTTGCTGCCGCCAATGCCGATCGATGAATAAATTTTTTTCTGGAAAGCATGAAGGGATTTTGTTCAAATATAAGGTTTGCGTTTACCTGTTGCAAACACACGTTAGGTTAAATTCGGTGTTTAACTTACTGACGGTTAATAGTTGTGAACAAGCTGCCAAAAGTCATTTGCTTATTTTTCAATTTGGGCTATGTTTGCAGCGCTTTTTTAAAACCTAAATCATTTATTATGAAAATTACCGTAGTTGGTGCAGGTGCTGTAGGTGCCACAGTTGCCGACAATATTTCGAGAAAGGAACTTGCTCACGAATTAGTGCTTTTGGACATTAAAGAAGGCCTGGCAGAAGGTAAGGCAATGGACATGAGCCAAACTGCCGCTTTGCTTGGCTTTGACACCAAAATTACAGGCTCTACTAACGACTACGCTAAAACTGCTAACAGCGATGTAGTAGTAATTACTTCAGGCATTCCCCGTAAACCAGGTATGACTCGTGAAGAACTTATCGGCACCAACGCCAACATCGTTAAAGGAGTAACCGAAAATATACTTAGACATTCTCCAAACGCTATCATCGTTATTATTAGTAACCCGATGGACACAATGACCTACCTTGCTCTTAAAAGCAGCGGTCTTCCTAAGCACCGTATTATCGGCATGGGTGGAATACTTGATAGCGCCCGCTTTAAATTCTATTTAAGCCAGGCACTTCATTGCTCTCCCGGCGACCTGCACGCCGTTGTAATTGGAGGCCACGGTGACACTACCATGATACCGCTTTACAAGAAAGCAACGTTAAACGGTCACCTCGTTAGCCACTTACTGAGCGAAGACGAATTGAAAAAAGTAACAGCCGACACTATGGTTGGCGGTGCCACTTTAACCAAGTTGATCGGCACTTCAGCGTGGTATGCTCCGGGAGCCGCCGCTTGCGCTCTTGTTGAAAGCATAGTGCGTGATGAGAAAAAGGTTTTCCCGTGCTGCGTTTTATTAGATGGTGAGTATGGCCAAAAAGATATTTGCATGGGCGTTCCAGTAGTGCTTGGCAAAAATGGCTGGGAGAAAATCATTGACTACAAGCTGGACGCTGAAGAACAAGAACTTTT
>Ga0364894_10597_pt1 | contig 12639 bp, 7 predicted proteins | sample ExccelJu500001D4_FD_206942 | JGI IMG/M metagenome (GOLD analysis project Ga0364894, IMG submission 206942) | Enriched cells from Trout Bog Lake Hypolimnion, Wisconsin, USA - BchlTB.July16.5000.01.D4 | ecosystem: Environmental > Aquatic > Freshwater > Lake > Hypolimnion/Profundal zone | place: USA...
TGCCCGATTTGAATTTTCAAAAAATCATGATGCACAATTTCAAAATGGGAAGATTCAGGTAACCCTGAAAAACAAAGAGACTCAAAAATCCGAGCGAATTGAGCTGGTTCCTTTGGCCAAAACAATTTTAAGACAGGCATCTTTCAAATGAGATTTGTAATTAACTTGTTTCACGGGAGGTGAATCTTGCTGTACAATCCTTTCAATTTCACCCGTTTTTCCTATTTTTGTTCCCTTGTTGAAAGTCACTCTGACCAGGGCCTTCAATTTGGGGATAATTTGAATGAAAAACAGCGATTACGATGATGGAAATTCCAAGTAAATATGATCCTTCTTTGGTTGAGGACAAATGGTACAAATATTGGATGGAGCAAAACTTCTTCCATTCTGAACCCGATGAACGTGAACCGTATACCATAGTAATCCCGCCGCCAAATGTGACAGGAGTGCTGCATATGGGACATATGCTGAATAACTCCATTCAGGATATTCTGATACGGCGGGCCCGGATGCAGGGAAAAAATGCCTGCTGGGTACCAGGAACTGATCATGCGTCAATTGCTACTGAAGCAAAGGTCGTTGACAAACTTCGTAAGGAGGGTATTTCAAAAGAGAGCCTGACCAGAGATGAATTTTTAGCCCATGCCTGGGAATGGACAGACAAACATGGAGGCATTATCCTTGAGCAATTGAAAAAACTTGGCGCCTCTTGTGATTGGGAACGGACCTGTTTTACAATGGATAAGATCCGCTCAGCATCAGTAATTAAGGTCTTTGTCGATCTTTACAACAAGGGGTTGATATATCGCGGAGTAAGGATGGTCAATTGGGATCCTGCTGCTAAAACTGCCGTTTCCGACGAAGAGGTCAATTACAAGGAGGAGAAATCCAGGTTGTTTTATGTCCGTTATCTTATCGAAGGGACTACTGACGAATATGTTACTGTTGCAACCACTCGCCCCGAAACAATTTTGGGTGATACCGCGGTTTGTATCAATCCAAATGACGACAGGTTTCGTCACCTTGCCGGGAAAAAGGTTTTTGTCCCTTTGATCAATCGGCTGGTTCCCATCATTCTGGACGAATACGTGGATATTGAATTTGGAACCGGATGTCTGAAGATTACACCTGCTCACGATATTAATGACTATGAGATCGGTTTGCGCCACCAACTGGAGGTAATTGATACATTTAATGACGACGGTACATTAAGCGAAAAAGCCCAATTACTCGTTGGTGTTGATAGGTTTGAAGCACGCAAAGCTATTATTCCTATGCTTGAAGCGGCAGGGAATTTGGTTAAAATAGAGGATTACAACAATAAAGTTGGTTACTCCGAGCGTACGGATGTGCCTATTGAGCCAAAATTATCGGCTCAATGGTTTCTCAAAATGTCTGATATCACTAACCCTGCTGCTGAAGCTGTTGAACAGGATGAGATCAGGTTCTACCCGGCGAAGTTTAAAAATCTCTACCGCCACTGGATGGAAAACATCAAGGATTGGTGTATCTCGCGTCAACTTTGGTGGGGGCACCGAATCCCGGTTTATTACCTGTCAGACGGTTCATTTGTCGTTGCCGACAGCGATGAGAATGCTGTTGCAATGGCGCGTCAAAAAAGCGGAAATAATCAACTTACCATTAGTGATTTGCGTCAGGATGAAGATGTTCTGGATACCTGGGCATCCTCCTGGTTATGGCCAATTTCGGTATTCGATGGCATCAACGATCCTGATAACAAGGAGATTAACTATTATTATCCCACCAACGATCTGGTCACAGCCCCCGAAATCATATTCTTCTGGGTAGCACGGATGGTTATTGCAGGATACGAATATCGCGGTAACCTGCCGTTTAAGAATGTCTATTTTACCGGAATTGTCCGGGATAAGTTGCGTCGTAAGATGTCAAAATCGTTGGGAAACTCCCCCGATCCGCTCGATCTGATTGCCAAATATGGTGCCGACGGGGTTAGGGTTGGAATGCTATTCTGCTCACCGGCCGGTAACGATATCCTTTTTGATGAATCGCTCACTGAGCAGGGTCGTAATTTTAGCTCGAAAATCTGGAATTCCTTCCGCCTGATTAAAGGTTGGGAAGTCGACTCAAATATACCGCAACCCGAACATTCGAGGTTGGGGATTGAATGGTTCAGAGTCAAATTAAACGAAGTGATCGAAAATATGGATGATCATTTTGATAAGTACCGGCTCAACGACGCATTGATGACCATTTACAATACAATCCGCGATGAGTTTTCCGGTTGGTTACTGGAGATTGTTAAACCGGCCTACCAGGCGCCCATTGACGCCAAAACATTTGAGGAAGTCAGTGAACTGTTCGACGAAGTATTGCGTTTGCTCCATCCGTTTATGCCATTTATATCTGAGGAGATCTGGCATTTACTGAAGGAGAGAAAACATGGGGATTCGATCATGATTTCAGCCTGGCCAAAAGCTGTATCAGATCAGGAAGAGACCTGCGCAAAATTTGAACTGGTCAAGGAAGCAATCACCGGCATCCGTTCCATCCGGAAAGAGAAGGAGATCGCCCATAAAGATTCATTAAAGCTATTTATTGTCCCGGGTGAAAAAGGATATGTTCCGGATTATAATCCCGTTTTGGTCAAGATGGCAAATTTATCAGAACTTCAGGTGGCCAAAGAGGAGATTTCCGGAGCACTGTCTTTCCGGGTGAACACCTCAGCCTTTTACGTTCCGCTTGGGGATGTGGTAAATCTGAAGGAGGAGGTTATAAAAATTGAGGATGAGTTGAAATATACCCTTGGATTCCTGGAATCGGTGATGAAAAAAACAGGCAATGAGCGGTTTATGAACAGCGCACCATCCCAGATCGTAGAACTTGAAAGGAAAAAACAAACCGATGCCCAGGAGAAGATCAGAATGCTCGAAGAGCGGCTGCTTTCATTCAAGTCATCGATGAATTAGGACCTTAGGCTATTAGACTGTCAGGCATTAAAAAAGAGGTTGTCCAAAAGACACCCTCTTTTTCATTTTATCTTGGAGTATTCACTGCCTTATAGCGATGAACCATAAAAAATCTTCGGGCAAGATATATGTTCGGAACAGGAAATTATTTTTTTACAACAACCAGTGCCCTGAATGGGCAAACCAGCATTAACCTGGGTAATCCGTCATCTGACGGAGCCACCCGGGGTGAATAGAACAATAACGAAGATCGTCTGCGCGTAAAGGTCAGTAAAAGCATTTCACACCTTTCAGACGGAACGGGTCCCCCTTCGTAAAGGCTCTTTTACCAGCAGTGGTAGTACTTGCGGCGAAAAGATCTTCTGGTTTTCAATTCATTTTCTGCGGCGCCTCCTTTTTTCGCATTTTTCATTCCCTCGGGGTTTCCTCCGGATTATTCAGCCAACGCCCTTTCAGGGTTTTCACTATAGCTATATTACAGTTTTACGGTTAGCAAGAGGGTAGCCAAAAATGATTTTAAACTTCACCAAAATGATCAAATAGTATTAAATTAGAAGATAAATGGCCCCAAAGATGTTGATTAAGTGCAATATGCCTCTTTGCTACCTTAAAAACCGAAATCCAAAAATTGGAAATTATTGATGGTCCGTTAAAATTTAATACACCCGAAAGTGCATCCTTGAATTGTTTTCAGGAAAGGAGCGTGAAAAAGAACTCGGAGCCTTCACCTTGTATGGTTTCCATTTTTAATTCCCCGCCATGAGTCTTTACGATATCGTAGCTCATACTTAATCCCAATCCGGTTCCTTGTCCGGCCGGCTTGGTGGTAAAGAAAGGTTGGAAGATTTTATCCAGAATATTTTGCGGGATTCCATTTCCGTTATCTTTAACCGACACCTCGACAATACCATTTGATCGTAAGGTCCTTATTGAAACAACAAGCTCGTAAGGTGAAAGACCTTTAGATTTATCGGAATATTCAAAATCTAAATTTGCCTTTTTTTCGTTTACCGCATAAAATGCATTATTAATCAGATTGAGCAAAACCCGTCCAATATCCTGGGGAATAATATTAATCCTTCCGATTGATTCATCAAAATCGGTTTTCATCGTTGCATGAAAGGATTTATCCTTTGCCCGAAGGCCGTGGTAGGCAAGGCGCAAGTATTCATCGGCCAAAGCATTGATATCCGTTGGTTCTTTTACCCCGCTAATGCTGCGACTATGTTGGAGCATACCCTTTACAATAGCATCCGCCCGTTTACCGTGATGGTTTATTTTTATTTCATTACTAATCACATTATCTGCAATTGCACCAACTTCATTTATGTTTCCTTTTTGAATTTCATCTTTCAATTCAACCAATAATTCGTTGTTTATATCCGAAAAATTATTCACAAAGTTCAGTGGATTTTGGATTTCGTGGGCAATTCCGGCTGTCAGTTCTCCCAGAGCAGCGAGCTTAGACTGGATAATCAGCCTGTCCTGGGTAATTTTAAGATTGTCGAGCAGAGCGGCGAGCTGCCGGTAGGCGTCCGCATTTTCAAGCGCTATGGCGCTATAGGTTGCCAGGTTCCTCAGCATATTGATATGGTAGTCAGGGTATGCGTTTTTGCTGAAGCTTTGGGCGCTGATCACTCCGATCTCCTTTTCCTTGTTCCATAATGGCAGGTAAAGAACCGATTCCGGATTTTCTCCGGTAATCGGACCTGACATTGCTGCTACATATTGGGTATAGTCCTTTGAATAATCGTTGATGATGACCTCCTGCCGGTGATTAAAGCACCAGGCCGCCAACCGGTTTTCATCCGAAAGGAGCACTGAAAAAGGGTGCAATAACTGGCTCTTTTCAATGGTCGCCGGAAATTCCAGGCAATTTTTGTCGGGATTGTGAAGGCCGATCGTAAAAACGGAGGCATCCATCAGGTTGTTGACATTCTCATACACCGTGTGGATTATGTTCTCAATAGAAAGTGAGGAGGTGATATCCCTTCCAATCCGGCTCAATTGTTCCACATTGTTTTTTTGTTCCTGGATTTGAGTGGTGCGCTGTTCCACCACTTTCTCCAATGCCTGACTCTTTTTCCTCAGCTGGCGCGTGCGGAAATGGAGGAGCAGGTAAAATACCAGTACAGCGGTAATCCCATAAAGCAGGTAGGCCCACCACGTACGGTACCAGGGGGCAAGGATGGTAAAGGAATAAGATGCGGTGCTGCCGGTAACCTGGTACTGGTTTTTTGACCGTACCTCAAACCGGTAGTCCCCTTCCGGCAGGTTCGTATATTCTTTTTTGTGATCGTTTTCCCAGGCTGACCAGATCGTATCCGCCCCAATCAACCGGTAGCTGTAGAGGGTTCTCTCAGGATCCTCATAGCAGGTAGCAGCAAAATGAAATGTAACATCATTAAGTGCCCACGGGATCCGAACTCCCTTGATCTCAGAGAATCCTGCTTTACTAAAGAATGCACCTCCATACAGCAGGCTGTCTCTTGAAATAACCTTCCGGATCAGGGTGTTGAAAGGATGATCATTCAGTAGCTTAATGGTTGGATTATATTGTATTAGCCCTAGATTAGTCCCAAACCAGGTATTCCCGTCAGCGTCCATACAGGCATTTGTCTGGTTTCCTCCCGAATTGAGATCAGAAAATTTGTAGAAGGGAATTTTGAACACAGTATATTTCCCGTTAGTATATTTTAGCAGACCTTTTTCGTAAACTCCTCCCGGGAGAGCTTCTTCGAACCAGATCTCCCCGTTTTTCATCGATAGGAACGGGGATGCAAAACCCTGAATCATCGGGAAATCGGGATGAAGAACAAACCTGTCTTTGTCTGCCTGATAACGACAGATCCCATTGTCAGTGGAAAAAACAACTTCTCCTGAGTTCAGTTTGAGCATGTTGATGCTGGTAGAAGACAACCCCTGGCTGGCAGAGAACTGCCGGGATGAAATAACGCTGTCCATTGCCCCGTTGAGCCTCAGTTTATATAATTCCACACTATTTGAAGTCCAGATATTCCCTTTATCGTCTTCAAGGCATTGATAGCAGCCGGCATAGAATCCTTTCACGAGGTGTTTTGGCCTCCATTGTGCGTTTTTACTTTCCAATAATGCCAGCCCATCCCCGGTTCCGACCAACAACTGTCCCGGCTTGTATTTTAATGGTTCAAAGCAAAGTGAATTTATTTTGCTCGTGCCCGGTATATAGGTAGCATGATTGCCCTTTATTTCAAAGATTCCGGCCTGAGAATCGGCCATCAGCAGGGAAACACCATTATCATACAAGTCAAAAACCTGCCCTTCCGTACCCTTTATAAAATCAAAATTATCCGCCTGGTTCCGGATAAATAAACCCTGGCCTGTTCCTGCATACAGATGCCCATCGAAAATTCTGAGGCACAACGGGGTGCCCTTCAGTCCGTTTTTATCCGAGTATAAAAGAAAGGGAAGATTGCTCTGTATCAGGCTTATACCGTTGTCCATTGCGGTCCAGAGGTGATTGTTCCTGTCCGTTAAGAGATTGAAGATGGTATTATCCTGCAACCCATTATTGGTATTGTAGGTGTTTTTAATAACCCCGTGCTTATCAAAAATAATGATGCCGCCATTAGCGGTACCTACGACAAAATCACCGTTGGGTAACACAGTCCCGCAGTAAGCCATGTTTGCTAGCAGGAAATTATCTGCCTCCCTCAATTCATCGGGTTTATAAAATTTAACAGGACGATTGGGTGAATAGACAAAAAGGCCACCCAAATGGGTAATGATTAAAAATTGCCGGTCGCCAAAAGGTAAAATGGTTCTGACTCAAAGGTCTGCCAGTATTTCGCTTCCTTCAACAAATACCCTGGAGTTGTTCTCAACCCTGAACAATCCCTTTCCTGCTTCGTGCAGGTATAAACTGTCGTTTACAACACAAGATTCGACGCGGCCTCCATGTTGCGCCATCACCTGTATGGTATCATTTTCATAAATATAGGTATTGTGGCGTGATTGAAAAATAATTTTCCCGTTCAATTCATGAGTCCGAATAATAGGGGAAATATTTTTATACGGTTCAGGAACTTTTGATTTCAGAGAAAAGTATTGATAATTTCCGTTTTTATCCGGATCCAGGTAGCCAAAGTCGATTTCAAGGCCGATATAAATACGGCCCGAAGGATTCACTGCAAGACTCCGCACACACGGCAACCTGATCAGCCTCCAGTTTACCCCGTCAAATTCCAGCAATCCATCGTTGTTGCCAAAGTAGAGTATACCCCGCTTGTCCTGGGCAATGGCCCAGTTTTGCTGGCTGGCCTTGTATTCGTAGGCCTTGTAATTCCGGATAAAGGGGACACTGGCATCCCGGGCGAAGCCGTTCAAAACCACAAGAAACAAAATAACGGTGATCTGAAATTTCATAGCGACAGGCATTAGGAAAGCGTTTTTTTCTAATAAAGTATGCTGGAAATAGAATACCCGAAGTTAAAAAATCTGTTTCAATTTAACAGGAATAATCAATTCAAATCTCATAATCAAAGAACGATTGTATTTGTTTGTTATTTAACGTGTTATAATAAAATATTAAAAACAAATGGACCAGTAGTGATTGGAAATTAAAATTTACATATTACCACTTTGACTTTTTCATAATTTAAACAAAAAAAACATGGAGGCTGCCTTTTCAGACAACCACCATGTCGTTTTTAATAATCGGGATTAATATTTCAATACGCTATTAAATCAATACATTGCTGACATCAAGGTAATCCAGGTTAAAAGCATCGGCAACACCTTTATAAACAACTCTCCCATTAACGATATTCAATCCTCTTTTCAACGCTGCATCCTCCGAACACGCTTTTTTCCACCCTTTGGCTGCCAGCGCCATTGCATAAGGCAATGTAGCATTGGTTAAAGCTATTGTAGAGGTACGCGGAACGGCACCAGGCATATTGGCAACGGTGTAATGGATCACTCCGTCAATTACATAAGTAGGATGATCATGCGTTGTAGGAACTGTACTTTCTATGCAACCACCCTGGTCAACTGCCACATCAATTAAAACTGTTCCGGGATTCATGGTTTTTAACATGTCTTTCGTAATCAGAAAAGGAGCCTTAGTCCCGGGAATAAGAACGGCCCCAACAATGACGTCACTGACTTTAACCTGAGCCCTGATGTTGTAATCATTCGACATCTGGGTCTTCACATTGGCAGGCATAATATCATCCAGATACCTTAATCTGCGAAGGCTTATGTCCATGATTGTAACATCGGCTCCCAGACCGGCAGCCATTTTCGCCGCTTCTGTACCAACGATTCCGCCACCCAGTATCAGAACTTTGGCTGGAAGGACTCCGGGCACACCACCGAGTAACATTCCCCGTCCGCCAAATGTTCTTTCAAGGTATTTAGCACCTTCATGTATCGACATTCTACCAGCCACTTCCGACATCGGGATCAGCAATGGAAGGGAACGGTCATCCAATTCAACGGTTTCATAGGCCAGACAAACAGCTTTTCGCCGAATCATCGCCATGGTTAGCGGTTCCGAAGAGGCAAAGTGAAAATAGGTATAAACCAACTGACCTTCCTTGATCAGCTCGTATTCTGATTCAATGGGCTCCTTAACCTTCATGATCATCTCCGCAATGGCATAAACCTCACCTATACCGGAAAGAATTTTTGCTCCTGCAGTGACATATTCATTATCGGCAAAACCACTGCCATTCCCGGCTGTCGCCTGTACATAAACCTCATTTCCCCGTTTAACCAATTCTGCAGCACCGGCTGGTGTCAGCGCAACACGGTTCTCGTTATTTTTAATCTCTTTCGGTACACCTATAATCATAATCTGAAATTTTAATTACGCGGTAAAAATAAATAGAATCAATTTTGATAAATATGACTAAATCCCATATAATTATAATTGTATCTTTGCCCCCTGTCAACAATGAAATAACAGAATGCCTAAAATTTCTTACAGGGGAGAACTGTTGCCGGAATCGGCAATTCGTAAATTAGTTCCATATTCTGAAAAAGCCAAAGCTTTGGGAAGAAAGGTTTATCACCTCAATATTGGTCAGCCCGACATTAAAACTCCTCCACATGCCATTGAGCGGATCAGAAATTTTGATTTTGAATTGATCCCTTACGGTCATTCATTTGGGAATGATTCATACCGTAACAAGTTGGCTCAATATTACCGGGACCGGAACCTGGATGTTGATGCAAGCGAGATCCTGATTACAACGGGGGGATCTGAGGCGATCTCGTTTGCCTTTATGGTCTGTTTTAATCCGGGTGATGAAATTATTGTGCCCGAACCATTTTATGCCAATTATCTTTCGTTTGCCATCGCTACAGATGTAGTTATACACCCGATTACCTCAACTATTGAAAATGGGTTCCAGCTCCCATCGATTGATGAATTTGAGAAGGTGATTGGTCTGAAAACCAAAGGGATCTTCATCTGCAATCCCAACAATCCCACGGGATATGTCTACACCAAGGAAGAGTTGGAAAAACTCAGGAAGCTGATTATAAAATATGATCTCTACCTGATCTCTGATGAAGTTTACAGTGAATTTGTTTACGATGGTAAGACACACCATTCTGTACTGGAGCTCGAAGGGATCAGTGAAAATGTCATCATGATTGATTCAGTTTCCAAGCGGTTCAGCGCCTGCGGAATCAGAATCGGCTCGGTAGTATCTAAAAATAAATTGATTATCAAATCAATACAAAAAATAGCAATGGCCAGACTCTGTCCCCCAATGCTTGGACAGGTGGTCGCTGAAGCTGCAGTGGATTCACCTCCCGAATATATGGAGGCCGTCTACCTTGAATACCTTAACCGAAGGGATTATTTCATTAATGCGTTGAATCAGATACCCGGCGTTTATTCCCCTATGCCTATGGGAGCATTCTATTCGATTATCAGACTACCAATTGATGATAGTGATAAATTCTGCCTGTGGATGCTGGAAGAATTTGAATATCAGAACGAAACTGTAATGATGGCCCCTGCTTCCGGATTTTATTCCACTCAAGGTATCGGGAAAAATGAAGTCAGGGTTGCTTATGTACTTAATATAGAAGATCTCAAAAAAGCAGTTGAATGCCTCAAAGTGGCACTTCAGGTTTACCCGGGAAGAACGATGTAGTTAGGCTGATAGACTGTATGCTAATAGACTAACAGCCTAAAGCCTATCAGCCTAAAGCCTAATAAAACTCCAATTAATTGTCTGATAGAGCCATTACGTAGGGGTAGATTTCACCGTAGAGATCAAAATCGTCAGCAGAGGTAATCCTTGCCCTATAATACTTGCCAATTTCGACCTTTGTGGTGGCTGCAATAAGTACCTCACCATCTACTTCAGGCGAATCAAATTCCGTACGTCCGATGAAATATTCGCCCTCAACACGATCGATCACCACTTTTAGAATCTGACCTATTTTGGCCGCATTGATTTCAGCAGCAATCACCTGTTGAATTGCCATGATCTCGTCGGCCCTGGCCTGTTTAATTTCTGCCGGAACATCATCTTCGTAAAGTTCGCCGGCAATGGTCCCTTCTTCATGGGAATAGGTAAAAACGCCAAGACGCTCAAAGCGCATCTCACGAACAAAATCCTTCAGTTCCTCAAAATCGGCTTCAGTCTCTCCCGGATGACCCACTAACATAGTAGTACGAATATGAATTCCGGGTACTTCTTCCCGGATACGGTTAAGGAGTTTGATAGTACCCTCCCTGGTGACATTCCGGCGCATCAGGCTGAGCATATTGTCACTGCAGTGTTGGAGGGCTATATCGAGGTATTTGGCCACAATTGGATTTTCACGCATCACCGGGAGTATTTCAAAAGGAAAATTGGCAGGATAGGCATAGTGAAGTTTAATCCATTCAATCCCTTTAATTTGGGATAACTCCTCAATCAGCTGGGCAAGTCCCGACTCCTTATAGATATCACGTCCATAATCAGAGAGGTCCTGGGCAATGATCAGCAGTTCTTTCACTCCCCCTTCTGCCAGTCCCTTTGCTTCAGTAATTAAGTTTTCAATAGATACCGATTTATGTTTGCCGGTCATTTTGGGGATTGCACAATAAGAACATGTTCTGTTACACCCTTCCGAGATCTTAAGGTAGGCGTAATGGGATGGTGTAGTGAGATAACGTTTCCTTGAAAGTGACATTTTATAGTCGGCATTAAGATCCTCTACCATCTTTTTGATCTGAAACTTTCCATAGATTCCGTCAACCTCAGGAATTTCAGCCTGCAAATCATCTTTGTACCGCTCAGATAAACAACCAAATACATAAATTTTATCGATTAATCCCCTCTTTTTTGCATCGGCATATCCCAGAATCGTATTCACCGATTCTTCCTTGGCATCCCCGATAAAGCCGCAGGTATTGATTGCTACGATGCGGGCTTTAGAATCGTCCGAGTTGTGCGACACGGCATATCCGTTTGCCGCCATCTGGGACAAAAAGAGCTCAGAATCGACCAGGTTTTTGGAGCATCCCAGTGAAATAACATTTATCTTTTTTTTCATACTACCATCAATTAAAAACTATTCCAAAAAAAACAAAAGGATGCACTCTGGCATCCTGAATTGTTGCAAGCCTCGTTTTTATCTATTTAAACAAAGAATCGACAAATTCGTTGCGGTGGAAGATCTGTAAATCTTCGATTCCTTCACCAACGCCAATATATTTGACAGGAATTTTAAACTGATCTGAGATTCCGATCACCACTCCCCCTTTTGCTGTTCCATCCAGCTTGGTCAATGCCATAGCAGTCACTTCTGTGGCAAGGGTAAACTGTTTTGCCTGTTCAAAGGCATTCTGACCCGTCGATCCGTCAAGCACCAGTAATACTTCGTCGGGAGCAGAGAGATAAACCTTTTGCATCACTTTCTTGATCTTGGAAAGCTCATTCATCAGGTTGATTTTATTGTGCAGACGACCGGCAGTATCAATAATGACCACATCGGCACTCATTGCCTTGGCTGACTGCAGGGTATCAAAAGCCACGGAAGCAGGATCTGATCCCATGCTTTGGCGGACTAAATGAACTCCCACTCTATCAGCCCATATTTGAAGTTGCTCAATCGCGGCAGCTCTGAAGGTATCAGCAGCACCTAAAACAACCATTTTCCCGGCCGCCTTAAACTGGTGAGCCAGTTTACCTATCGTGGTGGTTTTGCCAACTCCGTTTACTCCGACAACCATAATCACATAAGGTTGTCCGGTCGCAGGAAGCTCAAAGTCAGAGACATCCGAGGAGTTGTTTTCGGCTAACAACGCTACGATTTCCTCTTTCAGAATCCGGTTTAACTCCGAAGTATTCATATATTTCTCTACAGCTACCCTTTTTTCAATCCGCTCGATAATCTTAAGGGTAGTTTTGACCCCAACATCCGATGAAATCAGGATTTCCTCCAGATTGTCAAGTACCTCGTCGTCCACGATTGTCTTGCCAATAATGGCCCTTGAGAGTTTTTGAAAAACACCCTCCTTGGTTTTCTCAAGACCTTTGTCAAGACTTGCCTTTTTGGATTTGGTGAAGCTGAAAATTCCCATAATTAATTGATTTGAACCGATGCAGACTATGCCTGTCCGGGAAATTGAAAGCAGAATCGTTGAGAATAAAAAAAGAGCTTCCATCCTTTACGACGAAAGCTCTTCTTCTACATAGGC
>Ga0364894_10595_pt1 | contig 12561 bp, 13 predicted proteins | sample ExccelJu500001D4_FD_206942 | JGI IMG/M metagenome (GOLD analysis project Ga0364894, IMG submission 206942) | Enriched cells from Trout Bog Lake Hypolimnion, Wisconsin, USA - BchlTB.July16.5000.01.D4 | ecosystem: Environmental > Aquatic > Freshwater > Lake > Hypolimnion/Profundal zone | place: USA...
TGCAATGCCTTCGAAAATGCTTCCTAGATGAAGCATATCCACGAGACTGCAAAAAATCCGTATCGGGTATCAATATCGAATCAGAGCGATTTGAGCAAAAAGAGATTCCCGGAGCATCAGCAGAATCATCAAGATTAATAATTGCCGAGCCTTTCTTATAGTAAAGAGACTGATGAAAATCCTTTAAAAGAGGCAGCAAAAATATCAATCTAGTAACAAAAAATTGCAAACGATCTTTAGGCATCATTTTATTAAAACGAATACTACTAATTCCAGCCTCTCGAATGCTCCATTCAACGGTCGTGAAGGGGATTTGTGAGCCTACTTCGTCGATTTCAAATCGAATAGGGGAAGTAAACTCCGATAGCAATTGACTTGCTATAGCCCATTTCTTACCCAAAATTAATTTGGTAATTTTTTTTATATCAGGAATTTGCAAGCCCGCTTTTCCCATAAAAATGAATAGCACACAACACAATAGTTAATTAGATGATGACAGTTTTAAAATAGTCAATCGTCTCCTTAAGACCATCCTCCAGATTGATTCTAGGTTGCCAACCTAATTTAGATTTAGCCAATTCAATGTTTGGTTGACGCTGTTTTGGATCATCCGATGGAAGGGGTTGATAAACGATTTTGGATTTACTGCCTGAGAGCCTGAGGATTGTTTCAGCCAATTGGAGCATGGTGAACTCACCGGGGTTCCCGATATTGACTGGGCCTGTAAAGCCGGCTTCTGAGTTCATCATTTTTACCATCGCCTCAATTAAGTCATCGACATAGCAAAAACTTCTAGTTTGCTGGCCATCACCGTAAATGGTGATGTCTTTACCTTGCAGCGCTTGCACAATAAAGTTACTCACTACCCGACCATCATTAGGGTGCATGCGAGGGCCGTAGGTATTAAAGATACGAACAACTTTGATGTCTAAGCCATGCTGTCGGTTGTAGTCAAAGAATAATGTTTCAGCACAGCGCTTACCCTCGTCATAGCAAGACCGAATGCCAATCGGATTGACTCTTCCCCAATATTCTTCTGGTTGAGGGTGCACTTCTGGGTCGCCGTAGACTTCACTGGTAGATGCCTGCAAGATACGAGCACGAGTTCTTTTGGCAAGACCGAGCATATTGATTGCACCATGCACACTGGTTTTAGTAGTCTGCACAGGATCGTATTGATAATGCACTGGTGAAGCTGGGCAAGCCAAGTTGTAGATCTGATTGGTTTCCACATAGAGCGGGAATGTCACATCGTGACGCATCACTTCTAAATTAGGGTTACTCGCTAAATGCGCTAGATTCTGCTTAGTACCAGTGAAATAGTTATCAACTACCAAAACCTCATTACCTTCTTTAAGCAGCTTCTCAGTAAGGTGGGAACCTAAAAACCCAGCGCCGCCGGTGATGAGGATTTTTTTCATATGAACAATCTTAAAGAATGAAGGTTTAAGAAATAAGAATGACCAGATCTACTGATTTCGTCCAGTCGGCAGAAACCAGCCTGCCGAGCGATATGCATAAACCACCTCTCCTAGAATGATAGCGAGAGAGGTCATAAATGAAATCAAGCCCAAGACAAATGTCCAAATGACATAGCTGGTTTGCAAAGAACGCACGGCTCCTGCTTGAAAGAAAAAGAGCTCCAATACGGTCAATGAAATAAATATCCCACTCAACACGTCAAAGAAGATCGAGGCGGTACATAAGCGCCCCCGAATTTTGGCCTCATTTGACTCACGCCGCATATGCTCAACGATCGATTGATCGGTCATACCGCCATCTCGCAACTTTTCCTCAATTTGACGCATACGATCAACGGATCTTCCTAGGCGAGTCGAGATCGCATTTAAGAGCGTTGCGACTGCGGTCAATAAAAATACAGGGGCTAGTGCCAGCTGAATATTATTGGTGATTGCATCAATTGATACATCCATCGACATGATCTCTAGTCCCAGTAAATTATTGAGTCCAAGCTACCAAGCCTGTGTACGCACTGAACAACACTAAGACACCAAACACCATACGATACCAGGCAAAGGGAATGAAATTATGGTGGGCCACATAATGAAGCAACCAACGCACACAAACAAAGGCAGAAATAAATGCGGCAATGAAGCCCGCGAAAATGACCCAACTGTAATCTGTTGATATCGGCACAGGAGACTTCCAAAGTTTCAATAATTCATAAGCGGTTGCGCCCCCAATGACTGGGATAGCCAAGAAAAATGAAAACTCGGTAGCTACTACCCGGGGAAGGCCAAAGAGCATTCCGCCAATAATGGTGGAGCCAGAGCGCGATGTTCCAGGAATCAGTGCGGCGCATTGTGCAATACCCACCTTCAATGCATCCAGAGGGGTTAAATCATCCACCGATTGGATGGTGACATTCACTGCAGTGCTAGATAATTTTTGTTGACGGCGTTCTGCCCAAAAAATAATGAGTGCGCCCACAATAAATGCAGTAGCTACAGGAATCGGAGCAAACAAGACCGCCTTAATAGACTTGCCAAATAACAAGGCCAATCCCATGGCCGGAGCAGATGCAATCAATAAATTGAGCACAAAGCGACGGGATGCAGCACTCGTGGTGAATGAGCATGCCACCTTTAGCAGTTTTTCACGAAACTCCCAACAAACAGCCAAAATTGCGCCAAACTGAATGATGACTTCGAATGCTTTGCCCCGCTCATCATTAAAGTTCAATAAATCACCCACCAGAATGAGGTGGCCAGTACTAGAAATTGGCAAAAACTCCGTTAAGCCCTCTACCACACCCAAAATTAATGCTTTTAGTATCAGAATAAGTTCCATGGCCTCAATTTTATAGGTAGATCAGGGAACTGCTGAATTTATTGATCCAGCCTAATGACTGCGCCCAAGCAACTCGAGGCTAGCCTCTTGAACTTCGACCACACTGGGCACCTGCTGCATATCCCCGGTATTCCGAATATTGACCGACCAATACCCTTCAGTTTTCCATTTAGGAGAATCGCAGTAGATCTCAACTGTAGGCTTTCCTAAAACAGCCGCCAAATGAGTGAGCCCTGTATCTACACCGACCGTTAAAGCAGCCTGGGCAATCAGCGAAAATGCCTCTTGAATAGAAAAGCCATTGGGCACCAATGCACCTGATATTTGCTGGGCTAATTCCGTACTAATGGCTTTTTCTGCCTCATTTCCCCAAGGCAGTACCACTTGATAGCCCTGCTTTGCCAATGCGTTACCTAATGTGATCCAACGATCATTGGGCCACCGCTTGGCAGCACGTGCAGTGGAATGAAAAAACAACACATAGGGTATTTGCAGGCCCACGAGCGAAGTATCGGAAATCCCATCAACAAACTGCGCGGGATAAAACTGGGGAGAGATTGCACGAGTCAACAATGGCCAATCCAAGGCGGCGCACATCACCCAACGAGAGCGGTCTACCGCATGACATTGCACAGGCACTTGGACTGCAGCGTTGTAGAACAGTCTGGCCATTGGCTCGTACCCCGAAAATTGCGTGGCATTTGCTAAGCCCGCCACCACCACCTGAGGACTTTTATCAGCTAAGCCGCACACGATGGCTGACTTGAGGAGCCCTTGTGTCTCAATGATCACGTCATAACGCGTTGCTTGTAACGCCTTCTTAAATGCAAAAAACTCTTTCCAGGCGCTGAGCGTAAAAAGGTGTTTTTTCCAACGGCGTAGACCGAATGGAATAATGCGGTCGATTCCCCGGAATTGGGAAGTAGAGAGCAAGGGCTCGAGCAGATGCACATAAGCCTCTTCAACCACCCAATCAATTTGCGCATGCGGCAGACGCGCACGCAAGTCCCACACGATTGGCAAATTGTGCAAAACATCCCCGAGAGAGGATAACTTCACCAAGAGAATTTTGGGAGTCTGCGCCGAAGCGGAAAAGTGAGGGGCGCTCATTCGAGCATTATCGTATCTTTTGCTCTCAATCGATGAGATCAACGTCGCCTAGAACTTTGGAGCCACATCCCAGGATAGCCCAGCACTATCTTTGGCATTCATATTCGGAGAGATATCAGTCGGAAGAGGCCATTGAATCCCTACAGCCGGGTCATTCCAAGCCAAGCAAACTTCACTTTGTGGATGATAGTAGTCCGTCGTCTTATATAAAAACTCGGCTGTTTCTGATAACACCAAAAATCCATGTGCTAAGCCCGCCGGAATCCACAGCTGCTTGTGATTTGCTGCGCTTAGCTCTACACCAACCCACTGTCCATAGGTGGGCGAAGTTTTACGAATATCAACCGCAACATCAAAGACCCTGCCGGCTACTACGCGCACCAGTTTTCCCTGGGTATGCTCAAGCTGATAGTGAAGTCCCCGCAACGTCCATTGACGTGAAAACGAATGGTTGTCTTGCACAAACTCCACATCTAGATCGGTAGCAGCAGCAAAATCGGCCGCATTAAAGGATTCGGTAAACCAACCACGCTCATCGCCGAAGACCTTAGGCTCCACTACCAATACATCATGAATCGCTGTTGGCGTGAGCTGAAGCTTCGGATGCGAAAAATTCACCGTCATCACACACCCTTCTTCGCCGATAAGGCAATCGGCTGAGCAGCGTTATTGAGCTCATGCAAAATCTTGCTCAAATACTGACCATAACTATTTTTGCTTAACTGGGCAGCCACCTTCTGCACTACTTCAGCACTGATCCAACCCTGACGATAGGCAATCTCTTCCGGACATGCCACCATCAAACCCTGGCGTTTTTGTAAAGTGGCAATAAAACCAGCAGCATCTAATAAAGAATCGTGGGTACCGGTATCAAGCCATGCAAAACCACGCCCCATAATCTCTACACTCAGCTCATTTTTCTGTAGATACACTCGGTTGACATCGGTAATCTCTAGCTCGCCGCGCGCACTGGGCTTGATCGAGGAAGCAATATCGCACACCTGATTGTCATAAAAATATAATCCCGTAACAGCGTAACTGCTTCTGGGTTTGAGTGGCTTCTCCTCAATAGAAAGCGCCTTGTAATCTTGATCAAATTCCACAACGCCATAACGCTCAGGATCGGTCACATGATAGGCAAAAACAGTTGCACCCTGATCTCGAGCATTGGCGCTATGGAGTTGCTCAACCAACTCATGCCCATAAAAAATATTGTCACCAAGAACTAATGCGCTTGGATGATTTCCAACAAAATTTTTACCTAGGGTAAAGGCTTGCGCCAAACCATCTGGAGATGGTTGTACACAGTATTCAATATTCAAACCCCATTGCGATCCATCGCCTAAGAGTTCAGCAAAGCGGGGGGTGTCATGCGGCGTAGAAATGAGCAAAATGTCCCGAATACCTGCCAACATTAAAGTAGTTAACGGGTAATACACCATTGGCTTGTCGTACACAGGCATCAACTGCTTCGATACCGCTTGCGTAACGGGATACAAGCGAGTGCCCGATCCTCCGGCCAAAATAATTCCTTTGCGATTTACTACCATGTTTTACCTTTTTAGATCAGACCGTCTTTAGCCAATTGCGTGACGTAGGCCCGGACACCCTCAGTCCAAGGCTGATGAAGTTGTTGTGATTTTGACATATCGCCCCGAGATACCAGGGTATTTTGCAGCTTGCCCGTTGCCATCCGAGAATTCATGGGTCTAGGGGCTGGCAACGGGTATTCGACAGCCAAAATGGGTTTGATGTTTGCAGGCACCACCTTAAGGGCTATGCCTACATCCAAAGCCACTTGAACCGCGAAACTTGCTAAGCCATACCAAGTTGTTTCACCAGCAGGCACAGCATGGTAAATGCCCGAGGGGAACGCTCTTATCGAAAACGAGGGATCGACGGCAAAATCAAAACTGAACTGCGCAAGCCATGATGCACTGGTGGGCACCCCATGCTGATCATGAATGACATTTAAGGCATCGCGATCTTTAGCCAACCGTAAAATGGTACGAATGAAATTACCCCCCTCGCCATATACCCAGCTGGTACGAAAAACCGCGTACTGACCCTGCTTGCTATTGGCAAAAGCTGCTTCAATTGCCTCCTCACCGGCGGCCTTGCTTTTGCCATAAGCCCCCAAAGGATTGCGAACATCCTCTTCAACATAGCAACCGGCCTTGGCACCATCAAATACATAATCTGTTGAATAGTGCAAAAAAGTAGCGCCATGTTGAGCGGCGTAGTGCGCCATGATCCCGGGCGCTCTAGCATTAACCGCAAAGGCTAAATCAGATTCATCTTCGGCTTTATCGACTGCGGTGTAAGCGGAAGCATTGATAATCAACTGGGGCTTGCACCGAGAAAGAAGTGCCTCCAGTGCAACACCATCACTCAAATCGCAATCGGCTCTACCCACAAACTGGATGCTGGGTTGATTAGAACCAACAGGCAAGGCTAGTACAGCGGCTTCAATAGAGTGTTGCAGAGCTTTGCCTAGCTGTCCATCTTTACCGAAAACGAGAATTTTCATTGCAAGCGATTAACTGTATTGCTTTTGTAGCCAGTCGCGATACGAGCCGCTCACCACGCCCTCAATCCAAGCAGGATGATCGAGGTACCATTGCACTGTCTTTCGAATGCCAGTCTCAAAGGTTTCTGCGGGACGCCAACCGAGCTCACGCTCTAACTTAGAAGCATCGATTGCATAACGACGGTCATGCCCGGGCCGATCCTTTACAAAAGTAATTTGCTCGGCATAGGGCTTACCGTCTAAACGGGGCTTGAGCTCATCCAACATCGTGCAAATAGCATGCACTACATCGAGATTGCCTTTTTCATTCCAACCGCCCACATTGTAAGTTTCCCCTAATTTACCTTTTGCCAAGACCTCACGAATAGCTGAGCAGTGATCCCCAACATACAGCCAATCCCGAATTTGTTGGCCATCACCATAAATTGGCAATGGCTTGCCATTTAAGGCATTCAAAATTACCAAGGGAATTAATTTTTCCGGGAAATGATATGGACCATAATTATTTGAACAATTGGTCGTCACCACTGGAAATCCATAGGTATGAAACCAGGCCCTAACTAAATGATCAGATGCCGCCTTTGATGCAGAATAGGGGCTATTGGGCTCATAAGCATTCGTTTCAGTAAAAGCAGGGTCAGTTGCTAATAACGAGCCGTACACCTCATCCGTAGATACATGATGAAAGCGAAATGCTTGTTTCGCAACTGAATCCAAACCATTCCAATACTCTCGCGCGCACTCCAATAGGTTAAATGTGCCAACAATATTGGTCTGCACAAAATCGACTGGCCCATGAATAGAACGATCCACATGACTCTCTGCAGCAAAGTTGACTATCGCCCGAGGCTGATGCTCTTTGAGTAATGACCGCACCAACTCCTGATCACCAATATCACCATGTACAAAAATATGGCGAGAATCGCCCCGAAGCGACTCTAATGTGGCCAAATTACCGGCATAGGTTAATTTGTCTAAATTAATAACGCCTTCAGCACTTGGATCAGCTAGCCAATCCAAAACAAAATTGCCACCAATAAAGCCTGCACCACCCGTTACTAAAATCATATTAATAGGAGAACTTGTTAAATTGAAAAACCTATATTAACCACTTAACCGTGGGCAGACGCCTCAATATGCCCTAAGATTGGTATGATATCGCTTAATTTAGACTCAAAATTCTATATAGAAAATACTGTTATTTTGAAATTTAGCGAAACGAATATTAAAAGAGCAATCAAAAATCTTTTTTTGAGCCGGAAGAGGAATACCTATCTGCTTGAGCCTCAGCTAGGGTTAGGCGACAGCCTAATTATGATTGGACTTATTAAGACGCTCGCCGCCAGAAATCCAAGCGCTTTCTATTATTATGCCTGCCTGCCAGGCTACCTTCAATCAGTTAACTGGATGTTTCGCGATCTCAACAATATTTACCCAACTCCAGTCAATAGCGGAAAAGAGGCAAGGCAACTGGCTGATTTTTACAATTGCAAACATCTTTATATTGGTGGGCCAGATGTTGATATCAAAAGTTTTGATAAGTTCTACTATGACCAGCATCAAGTGCCATTTTCAGCTAGATGGGATTTTGCAAGCACACCACCCGGACCGCACTCTGAAGAATTATTTAATAAGCTAAATCCTAATAATGAGCCCTATATTTTAGTTAACGCAACCCAATCTGGGAATCAAAAATATCATATACAGATTGATAATCCTCATCATAAGAAAATAATTGAAGTTCACCCTGCCACCAATAATATTTATGATTGGGTTAAGCTGGTCTTGCTTGCAGATGAAATACACACTGTAGACACTTCATTTATACATTTAGTTGAAAATATTTTTTCGACTAGCTCACGAAATGGGCTTTTTTATCACCTTGCAAGCAAAAGAAATAGTGAATTTAGCCGCCGACTGCCATGGGTAAAAATTGATTACAAGTAAGATGTCAATCTTTAATGAGCATCATTTTTAACCACATCAATACATATCGCTTCCTGAACCGCCATTTAAATTGAATTCGCGATCGCAAATCAAGGGCAAGCGAAATTTTCCGCTCTTGAAGCAAGCAATCTAGTAAGTCGTATGTGTCTAACCCGCTCAAATAAGAAACAGGGATTTTGGTCAAGAACAAGCGTAATTGATTATCACTTAACACTTTACTAAAATTAAAGAAGCCATGGAATCCAAAGGCTGCATGCCATGCGGAGCGTTCAACAGCGAACTGCTCAGCAATATGTGTCGGGGCAATCTTGATATCACACTCCTTCTCCAAGAATGCTTTGTTATCAACACAAATGCAATAGTCTTCAGGATGCCTCTTATGAAAACCAGTTCGCTTCATGGCCTGCAATAATTTTTTAGAGCGCAAAGAAAACCCACCGTTACCCACAGGTGTGTCTGGATGATGTGGCCAAACAGGTCCAATATAGTCATACTCCAAAAACTCTTCTCGCCAGAGATTGGGGTGGGTAATAAAACTATCCCATTGAATGATTAAAACATGAGGGGTACTGATATATTGGTCCAGCCCACTTAATAAAAACTCCGAGTAGTCTTTCGTCGTTTTCATGGGAGGAGCCTGCACATACTCAACCCCTATTTTTTTCTCACTGACTCTATCTAGGCTGGTTATCAACACTACTTTGGCAAAGCGCGTGCCTTCTAAACATTTCTCTATTGCCCAATGCGCCAATGCAGGATCACGAGTCTCTACACAAAGCAAAGTAACACTGGAAAGATTAAGCATCTCAGAAGCTTTCAGGGTTGCTGGCTCAGAAAAAACCATGCAGTAGCGATAATTTGAACTGAACCTTCTTGAGCACTCGTTTAATTGAGCGCCACACCAAAGAGGGAACACTCTTACTGGATGGCCCAAAATCGCCCCAGCTTTCCCAGTTGGACTGGTAAACCACCCCTAAATAATCATGAGCCAGGATATTCTCTCTATACCCCAACACCTGGTCCGCCCATAGTTGATGTTCATAGTGATAGTGCTTAAAGAGTTGCTCCCGGGGATAAATAGGAATAGCCCTGAATTGAATTAAAGACTCTCCATACCAGGTAAATTCCGAGCCACACAATAAAACGGCATCTAAAAAATTCATGCCATTAGGCGTGAGGTAATGCGTATCCAAAGACTGCCAGACCTTTTTACTCCACAAGAAAGGTGCGTATCCAAAATCATAAGTCACTCCTTTACGACCCAAAGCAGCTTTAATGGGCTCACGATCGGCTAAAAAATGTTGTCGAATTTTTTTGGGGCCAAAACGTTCAGTAGCCTGCAATACATCACGACCTTCATGAATTACTGAGTATGGAATGTCATCCTGAAATAGAAAATCACGCTCATCAAAATCACGAATGAAAATACAATCGGAATCTAGCACTAAATAATTTTCAGCGATTCCTAGCCTCCAAAACTCTGACTTAATAACCTGCTGACGCAAGCCCCCTCGAATGGAATACAACGTATCGATATCGAGCTTGGGATTCATTTTAAAAATATCCCGCTCATCAAAAATGATGACGTCAAACCCCTGAAGATGCTCCTTAAATAATTCAACATCCTCAGGTGGCACGGAGATATAAAAAGGAATATTGCTTTTGTTGTGCTTGCGAATACTCTCAGCAAGCTTAACTGTTCTTTTCAGATCCTTCCGAAAGGTGCAGCTATACAGAACAATATTATTCATTTTTTTCAAGATAGTAATAGTTATAAAAGACGCTTAAGCAATAGTCTGATGCAAAACAGATCTCAGAATTTTTGTCACTGCCTGATCGACACCAATAGGCTGCCCCTTAGGCTCTACCAAAGCGCGCTGCTGCCAGTCCAAATAAATTCTCTCGAGAGCCAGTGCAATACCTTCAGCATCCCCTTCAGTACTGCAGTATGCGCCTCGCTCAGATAGCATCTGGTCCAACTGCGGATTGCGGTGGGTAATCCCCCAAATCGGTCTTCCGGCCCACAGGTATTCATAAAACTTCGAAGGAATGTATTCTGCACACCACTCGTCGTTACCATGTAGCAAGATTAATACATCGGCCTCTTGCATCTTTTCAACGACGCGCTCTCGCCCGGACTTTCCGGTGACAAGATCTTTTTCAAGCCGTCCATGGGCCAGCAAAATATCGTGATAGCCATATAGGGCGATTGCTTCGGTTGTTAGTACATCTAATGGTGCGCCATAAGCATGCACCCGAATACGATCGCGAGCATCGGGGTATTTTGCTAGCAAACGGGATATTGCCTGCAAGATGGTCGATAGTGAACGGTCTTTTGCCAAAGAACCAAAGTGACAGAGATTTAATGTGCTGGAATATTGATGGGGCTTGCTCATACTCAATCCACCTGGCGGCTCCGCCCCTGGCAGCACCATAAAGCCATGCGCATTGCCTTTAGTATTTAAATTGGAATTACGCACCTTTGCATAATGCAAAGCCCCATCAGTAAACCACCAGACATCATCGGCGTATTTACAGATCTGCCTTTCTAGATACTGCCGGAACCGAGCATCGCGATTCCGAGGCTTGGCAAAACCCGGGTCAGTGGGGCCACTCCGAATTACCAAAGGATCATGAATCTCTGCAATCCAGGGCAATCCAGTGGCTTTCTTTAACCAGAGTCCTGCCAAGTGGGCAGACCAAGCTCCTCCAGTTGAATAAATCAAGTTGACCTTGCCTTGGCGAATGCGTCTAAGGCCATGCAGATATGCTGGCATAGCCCAAGACCATTGACTGGAGTATCCCAATACCAATTTTTCCAATCCGATAAACGGCGCCAGCATGATTGAAACGGATCGAGTCAATACCTTGTAAATAAATCCCCGACCATATTGATTGGCAATCCAGTGACGAAAGTCGAATCGAAACGCAGCCGACCCCCACGCTAAAAATTGCTGGTGGGGAAAGCGCTGATCCTTGATACCCGTAATTGCACTAAAGACTGTTGGCTCAATGCCTGCTGCCAACAAATAGGGCATCTTATCGGTAATGGTTTGACTAGAGGCGCGCCCATCCATATTGAAACCGTGCGACAAAATCAGCCAGCGCTTTGGCATCGCAGTTACTAAACTCTGTTGGATCGTCACTGCATTCCTTGCTTAATTGCCAGCCACAATCGACATCACGGCCATGCGCACAGCAATACCAAAAGTAACTTGTTTCAAGATGACCGACTGCGGACCATCTGCCACAGCCGAATCAATCTCCACACCACGATTCATCGGACCAGGATGCATCACAATCGCATCCGGTTTTGCTAAAGCCAAGCGAGCAGGCGTCAAACCATATTGTTTGAAGAAAGCGTCGCCTTCTGGCACCTGCCCTGCCTCCATGCGCTCTTTTTGAATACGCAGAGTCATGACGACATCAACACCCTTCAAGCCCTCTTCCATGCTGTGAAATACTTTTACACCCAGCATATCCAAATTACTTGGCAAGAGACTCTCTGGGCCAATCACCCGAATCTCTTCACACCCCAAGGTGCTCAGCGCATGAATGTTTGACTTAGCCACGCGGCTATGAACGATATCTCCCACAATGGCGACTTTTAAGCCTCTAAAGTCCTGCTTGAAATGGCGCATGGTGTACATATCCAATAAGCCTTGTGTTGGATGCTGATTGCTGCCATCACCCGCATTGACTACGTGAACATGAGCAGGCACATGATGAGCAATCTCAATCGGGGCTTTCGATACGCTATGACGCACAACAAAAATATCAGCCTGCATTGCCACTAAATTATCGATGGTGTCGAGGAGACTTTCACCTTTAGCGGTAGAAGAGGTAGAGATATCTAAATTGATGACATCAGCAGATAAGCGTTTTGCTGCAATCTCAAAAGTGGTACGAGTGCGGGTAGAGTTCTCAAAGAAAAGATTGAAGACACTCTTGCCACGCAGCAATGGCACTTTTTTTACTTCTCGAGATGGATCGGTAACACTCACAAACTGTTGCGCGGTATCCAAAATATGAACGATTTGCTCTTTGGGCAAACCTTCTAGCGTTAACAGGTGAGTCAACTCCCCAGCCGCTTTAAATGAATTATTTGATTTTGGGCGACCTGCTCAGGTGGAATTAATGGTGTTGGCAGATCGTGGCAAGCG
>Ga0364894_10604_pt1 | contig 12504 bp, 11 predicted proteins | sample ExccelJu500001D4_FD_206942 | JGI IMG/M metagenome (GOLD analysis project Ga0364894, IMG submission 206942) | Enriched cells from Trout Bog Lake Hypolimnion, Wisconsin, USA - BchlTB.July16.5000.01.D4 | ecosystem: Environmental > Aquatic > Freshwater > Lake > Hypolimnion/Profundal zone | place: USA...
ATGGCCTTAGCACTTGGTATGGCAATTGACTCGAATGTCTTAATTAACGAGCGTATTCGTGAAGAGCTCCGCAATGGTGCTGCGCCTCAGACTGCCATTGCGGTTGGTTTTGATAAGGCCTGGGCAACCATCTTGGATTCAAACGTCACTACCTTGATCGCTGGTCTAGCATTATTGGCTTTTGGTTCTGGTCCAATTAAAGGCTTTGCGGTCGTGCATTGCTTGGGCATTCTCACTTCGATGTTCTCAGCCGTCTTCTTCTCACGTGGTCTTGTCAATCTTTGGTATGGCAGACACAAGAAGATTCACAAACTCGCTATCGGCCAAGTTTGGCGCCCACAGGAGAAATAAGTCATGGAATTTTTTAGAATCAAAAAAGATATTCCATTTATGCGCCATGCATTGGTGCTCAATGCGATTTCTTTCATTACTTTCTTAGCTGCCATCTTCTTCCTCTGGCATAACGGCCTGCATCTCTCGATTGAATTTACCGGCGGTACTGTGATGGAGGTGAGCTATCCACAGGCGGCACCTTTAGATGCGATTCGTGGCAATGTCGAGAAGCTAGGTTATGCCGATACGCAGATTCAGAACTTTGGTAGCTCACGTGATGTGATGATTCGCTTGCCTTTGCAAAAAGATGCCCAAGGCAAACTCATTTCATCGGCTGATCAAAGCGCTGCAGTCATGAAGGCACTCGATCCCTCAACATCTGGCGCCAAATTACAGCGCGTTGAATTTGTAGGGCCTCAAGTCGGTCAAGAATTAGCGATGGATGGACTCAAAGCCCTCATCTTTGTGATTATTGGCATTGTCTTGTACCTCTCCTTCCGTTTTGAGTGGAAGTTTGCGCTGGCCGGCATCATTGCGAACTTGCATGACGTGGTCATCATTTTGGGTTTCTTTGCTTTCTTCCAGTGGGAATTTTCACTTTCAGTCTTGGCAGCAGTGCTAGCAGTATTGGGTTACTCGGTGAACGAATCCGTTGTGATCTTTGACCGTATTCGCGAGAACTTCCGCAAATACCGCAAGATGAATACCCGTGAAATTATTGATAATGCGATTACCAGCACAATCAGCCGTACCATGATCACCCACGGCAGTACCGAGATGATGGTGTTGGCAATGTTGGTATTTGGTGGTCCAACATTGTTTTACTTTGCACTGGCACTGACCATTGGTATTTTGTTTGGTATTTATTCCTCCGTCTTCGTGGCTGCAGCACTAGCGATGTGGCTAGGTGTTACTAGAGAGGATCTTGTGAAGGGTGAACGCAAGCCTGAAGATAAGAACCGTGACGAGGATCCTAACTTCGGAGCCCGAGTTTAAGGGCTTCGCTATTAAATTGTTTTAGCATCTAGGGCGGCCAATATCCTCTGGGTCGCACCTTGATGTTCAGTGGCATATTTTTTCGCAGCAAGCGCCATCTGCGATAACTCAGCCGAATTTGATAACAGCACCTGCAACTCTTTTGTCAGGGCAGTTGGCTCACCCAAGATCAATTCACCGCTAAGCCTTTTTGCCGCACCTGCTGCAATTGCATCGAGTGCAGCCTGCTGAAAGTTATAGGTATGCTCACCTAATAAAACCGGGCAACCTACTGCACAAGCTTCAATCAAGTTTTGGCCGCCAAAGGGTAAAAGACTACCGCCCATAACAACCAAATCTGCCGCACTGTAATACAGGGGCATCTCACCCATTGAGTCGCCAAGGACCACTTCAACAGCTGCAGTGTCACTTGGTATACCAGACCATTCACTGCGAGCGCGGAACGTGAATTTTGCAGAGCGAATGTGCTCGGCAACTTCAGGGAAGCGCTCTGGATGTCGCGGCACCAAACAAAGCAGCGGGGGCACGCTAAATGCATTGTTTAGCAGTAAATCTTTCCATGCCTTGAGAATAATGACCTCTTCACCATCACGCGTACTGGCCGCGCAAACCATCAAACGATTGCCAGCATGGATCGATTTTTTCCAGATGGCGCCTTGTTCTAACAAAGTAGAGTCCAGCGGTACATCAAACTTGAGGTTACCGACAATCTGCACATCTTTTACGCCCAAGCTGCGGTAACGATCAGCATCAAATTGGGTCTGAGCCAAAATACCTCGGAACGCTTGAAATAATGATCGACCCGCCTTGCCAAAGCGATTGACGCGGCGCGCACTGCGCTCTGATAAACGCGCGTTCACTAAAAACAATGGCAAGCCAATCTGCGCACAACGAAATACCACAGTGGGCCAAGCTTCGGTTTCCATAAAAAGACCAAAACGCGGTTTAAATGTTTTGAGGAAATGCTCAACAGACCAACAGAGGTCATACGGTAAATAGACTTGCGTTACGCGCCCTGCAGCAATCTCTTTTGCAAATAATTGCTTACCAGTACGGCGCCCATTTAAGGTCATGTGGGTCAGAAGAATGGATTCGCCGCGCGCTAAGTAAGCGTCAATCAATGGTTGCGCTGCCCGCGTCTCACCTACCGATACCGCATGAATCCAAATTGCACCTTGAGTAATGGGCTTGTCATAGCCAAAACCAAGGCGCTCAGGTGTGTGGTGTAGATAAGCAAAGGAGTGACGAGCGCGCCAAGCAAGACGCACAAATGCCAATGGCAATAAAAGATGCCAAAGTAATTGGTATGCAGCGAACCAGACTGTTGGGCAAGCACCATATTCCAAATCAGAAGTTGATGCACCACCCTGGTTTGGCGTCAAACTCACTTTTTGAGGCGTTCGGTTAACTCAACCGCCTTACCCAAATAAGAAGAAGGTGTCATCTCTAAGAGGCGCGCTTTCGCATCTTCAGGAATAGCCAGGCCACGCACGAATGTTTGCAAATCAGCTTGATTAATGCCTTTGCCACGTGTGAGTTCTTTGAGTTGCTCATACGGGTTCTCAATGCCATAACGACGCATTACGGTTTGCACTGGCTCTGCTAACACTTCCCAGCAGGCATCTAAGTCAGCTGCGATGGCAGCGTGATTGACTTCTAATTTTCCAAGGCCCCGTAAGGCGCTATCGTAGGCCAACACGCTATGCCCAAAAGCGGGGCCGAGATTGCGCAATACAGTTGAATCGGTAAGGTCTCTTTGCCAACGTGAGATAGGCAACTTCTCAGCCAAGTGGCGCAACAAAGCATTTGCTACGCCCAGGTTGCCTTCTGAGTTTTCAAAGTCAATTGGATTGACTTTATGCGGCATTGTCGAAGAGCCAATTTCACCTGCTTTAGTGCGCTGTTTAAAGTAGCCAACGGAGATGTATGCCCAGAAGTCGCGGTCCATATCCAACAGGATGGTATTGGCACGCGCAATTGCATCAAACAACTCAGCCATACCATCGTGTGGCTCAATTTGAATGGTGTAAGGGTTAAACGTTAAACCCAAACGTTGCTCCACTACGCTCTTGGAAAAATTTTCCCAATCAAAATCAGGGTAAGCAGAAATATGGGCGTTGTAATTACCAACAGCGCCATTCATTTTTCCGAGCAAAGGTACTGCAGCAATCGCAGTAATCGCACGCTCTAAACGCTTGGCAATATTGGCAATCTCTTTACCTAAAGTACTTGGGGAGGCAGGCTGACCATGGGTGCGAGAGAGGAGTGGCACCTTGGCATTCTCAATGGCCAAATCAGTAAGGACTGAAAGGATTTTTCTCAATTGCGGCAGCAATACTTCATCACGCGCACCGCGCAACATCAAACCGTGTGAAGTGTTATTAATATCTTCAGAAGTACAAGCAAAGTGAATAAATTCGCTCGCCTTAAGCAAATCGGGACGACCCGCTACTTTTTCTTTGAGGAAATACTCCACCGCTTTCACATCATGATTGGTAACCGCTTCGATATCTTTAATGCGCTGTGCATCGGCATCGGAAAAGTTCTGCGGTAAAGATAACAAGAACTGAGCATCGGCTGGGCTGATTGTTGGTACATCTGGCAAGCCTGCTGCTGCCAAAGCGAGCAACCAATGAATTTCGACAAAAACCCGCTGACGCATAAATGCTGCTTCTGATAACCAGGGGCGCAGGGCATCTACTTTTCCTGCATAGCGGCCATCTAAAGGGGAAAGTGCATTAAGGGTTGAAAGGGGCTGACTCACGGATGGTGCCTTTACATTGAATATCAATAAAGCTCAATTTTAATGCGTTCGCACTGAGAACCCCGCGACTTAAGATCGCTATACTGAGCACCTATGAAACTAATCGGATCCCTTACCAGCCCCTATGTACGTAAAGTACGCATTGTTTTCTCTGAAAAAAAGGTTGAAGTAGACCTTGTTTTGGATAATGTGTGGGCTGCCAATACGCAAATTAACGCCACAAACCCCCTGGGCAAAGTGCCTTGCTTGGTTTTAGACGATGGCGAGGTCATTTATGACTCCAGGGTCATTGCTGAGTACGCAGACACTTTGAGCCCTGTGAGCAAGCTGATTCCTGATAACGGCCGTGAACGCGCATCCGTTAAAACCTGGGAGGCTTTAGCCGACGGCATTATGGATGCAGGCATTTTGGCTCGTTTAGAGGCCACTTTGCGGCCACCAGAACAACAAAGTCAAATGTGGATGGATCGCCAAATGGGCAAAGTGCAAGCCGCTTTGAACCAAATGGCCGCTCAATTGGGTGAAAATCCATGGTGTCATGGCAATCAAATGACCTTGGCCGATATTGCGGTGGGTTGCGCCTTGGGATATCTACTGTTCCGCTTCCCTAATATTACATGGCAGGCTCAACACCCCAATTTGGATCAGCTCTATCAAAAATTGATGCAGCGCCCATCTTTTATCGATAGCATCCCACCTGCTGCTTAAAGATTAAGCAAAATCATGCTTAGGCGGAGATAATCCCACCGCCTAAGCAAACATCGCCGCTATAAAGTACTGCTGATTGGCCTGGAGTAACAGCCCATTGAGCTTGCGGGAAATCCAAGCGAAAACTCAATGGTCCGTCAGCACCCTCAGATAAGGTGCATGCCGCATCCGCCTGACGATAACGTGTCTTAGCAGAGTAGGCCCCTGAGACTGGCGGAGTTCCGGCAATCCAACTGGCATCCATCGCCGCTAGCGTATGGCTTTGCAACCAAGGGTGCTCATGGCCTTGCGCCACATAGAGGGTGTTATTAACAACATCTTTGCGAGCCACATACCAGGCATCGCCATTGCCATCTTGGCTACCGCCTAGACCGATACCCTTTCTTTGCCCTAGGGTAAAGAATGCCAAGCCCATGTGCTCCCCGACAGTTTTGCCATCGGCGGTCTTGATGGGGCCTGGGGTACGCGGCAAATAGCGGTTGAGGAATTCTCGGAAAGGTCGCTCGCCAATAAAACAAATGCCAGTGGAGTCCTTTTTGCGCGCATTATGTAAGCCGATTTGCTCGGCAATGGCCCGTACCTCGGTTTTTGGGATCTCCCCCAAAGGAAACAACACATTAGCCAATTGCTTTTGGGTGAGTCGATGCAGGAAATAACTTTGATCTTTGGTGGCATCCACTGCCTTCAAAAGCTGCACACCCTGTTCTGAATGGCGCACACGGGCGTAATGGCCGGTAGCAATCGCATCGGCACCCAAGCTCATTGCATGATCTAAAAAGGCCTTGAATTTGATTTCAGCATTACATAAAACATCTGGGTTTGGGGTGCGTCCTGCGGCATATTCGCGCAAGAAATCAGCAAAAACACGCTCTTTGTACTCTTCGGCGAAGTTCACAGCCTCCACATCAATACCAATGACATCAGCTACAGAGACCACATCGAGCCAATCTTGGCGTGCCGAGCAGTACGCATCGTTATCATCATCTTCCCAATTTTTCATAAAAAGGCCAATTACTTCATAGCCTTGCTGCTTGAGCATCCAAGCAGCTACCGACGAATCAACCCCTCCAGACATCCCAATGACGACTTTGGATGGTTTGGTAGCAGGGATTGGTGAAGAATTGAGCGGGATCATCAAAAAATGCGAAAATTCAATATAAGCTAAAAACCCCATTGTAGAAGTCTTAGCCCGATCTCACCGAGATTTTGGCAAAGACCAAGCTATTGGAGAGCAGGGTAAGTGGATGGGCAATATTTTGCCTATTTAACTAAAATAGATTCTTTAAAAAATTTGTACTTGGAGACATGCCATGCGCATAGGAGTGCCACTTGAAATTAGGTCCGGAGAGACGCGAGTCGCCGCAACACCGGAAACCGTTAAAAAACTCATTGGCCAAGGCCATCAGGTAGTCATTCAAAAAGATGCTGGTGTTAGAGCCAGTCAGCCAGACTCTGCTTATGAAGCCGTTGGTGCCACCATTGGTTCAGCAGCAGATGCATTGGGCGCTGAAATCGTCTTGAAAGTACGCGCACCTGAAAATACTGAGCTGGCACAAATTCAATCTGGCAGCGTGCTGATTGGCATGCTCGATCCATTTGATAATCAAAATATTGAAGCGATGGCCGCTCAAGGCATCACCGCCTTCTCGCTGGAGGCTGCTCCAAGAACGACTCGTGCGCAAAGCATGGATGTACTCTCATCACAAGCGAACATTGCTGGCTATAAAGCCGTGATGATTGCTGCTAATGAATATCAGCGCTTTATGCCAATGCTGATGACTGCAGCTGGTACCGTTAAAGCGGCGCGCGTACTGATTCTCGGTGCAGGTGTTGCTGGTTTGCAAGCGATTGCAACCGCTAAGCGCTTGGGTGCTGTGATTGAAGCATCCGATGTACGCCCTGCTGCTAAAGAGCAAATTGAATCTTTGGGCGCCAAGTTTGTTGATGTCCCTTATGAAACCGATGAAGAGCGCGAAATCGCTCAAGGCGTGGGTGGTTATGCCCGTCCAATGCCAGAAGCATGGATGAAACGTCAAGCTGCACTGGTTGCTGAAAAAGCGCAACAGGCCGATATCGTGATTACCACTGCTTTAATTCCGGGTCGTAAACCGCCAGTCTTGTTGCATAGCGAAACTGTGATGCAAATGAAACCAGGTTCCGTGGTGATCGACTTAGCTGCAGGCCGTGGCGACAATGGTTCAGGCAATTGCCCACTCACTCAAGCTGACAAAATTGTAGAAAACAATGGCGTCAAGATTGTTGGTTACACCAATCTAGCGAGTATGGTGGCTGCGGATGCTTCTGCACTGTATGCACGCAACTTGCTCGATTTCATGAAGCTGATTGTCGACAAAGAAGCCAAGCTTGCCATTCCAAGTGATGACGATATCGTAACTGCTTGCTTGATGTGTCGCGATGGTCAGACTGTTCGCAAAAACTAATACAGAATATTCAAACTAAGGAAATACTATGGATCTCGCTGCTTTTCAAAGCATCCTCACAGTCCAAAACATCACTGTTTTTGTGTTGGCTATTTTTGTTGGCTACCACGTGGTTTGGAACGTTACGCCAGCATTGCATACACCTTTGATGGCGGTAACCAACGCCATCTCTGGAATCATCATTGTTGGTGCGCTATTGCAAACTGAAGTCATTGGAGGCGATGACATTACTCTGACCAGCGTCATTGGTGCAATTGCCGTATTTTTGGCATCCATCAACATTTTTGGTGGCTTTATGGTCACCCGCCGCATGCTTGAAATGTTCAAGAAAAAAGCCCCGAAGGCTGACGCGGCCGGAACCAAATAAAACTAGAAAAAGACCAATCGAGAGACCAAACTCATGTCAAACCTTACCGCTATTTCGTATCTCATTTCTTCGGTGTTGTTCATTCTCGCGCTGCGCGGCTTGTCTTCACCAACCACTTCACGCCAAGGTAATACCTTCGGCATGATTGGTATGTTGCTCGCTGTGATCACCACTTTCTTTGTGGCTGATTTCAAACCAGCGTTTTCCTTAATTGCTGGAGCGGTTGTGGCTGGCGCCATCATTGGTACCTTAGCTGCAAAACGTGTACAGATGACCAAGATGCCAGAGCTCGTTGCGCTCATGCACTCCTTCGTTGGTTTGTCTGCTGTGTTGATCGCAGTGGCAGCGGTATTTAATCCTGCTCACGACCATACAGGCGCACAGAAGATAGAATTGTTCATCGGTGCATTTATTGGTGCAATTACCTTTACAGCTTCTGTTATTGCTTTCGGCAAACTCTCCGGCAAAGTGAGTGGCAAACCAGTCAGCTTTGGTGGACAGCATTTGCTCAACCTCATCATGGCAATTGCCATGATTGGTGCCGGCGTCACGTATTACATCACTGGTAGCCATGCTGCATTCCTAGCAATGTGTGCTGTTGCCTTGGTATTGGGTGTGACATTGATCATCCCGATTGGTGGCGCTGATATGCCAGTGGTTGTATCGATGCTTAATAGTTATTCAGGATGGGCTGCGGCTGGTATTGGCTTCACCTTAAATAACCCTGTATTGATTATTGCTGGTGCTTGCGTAGGTTCTTCAGGCGCAATTCTGTCTTACATCATGTGTAAGGCGATGAACCGCTCTATCCTCGCCGTATTGCTAGGCGGCTTTGGTGCTGAAGCAGCTGCAGGTGGTGGCGATGATGGTGGCCCTAAGAACTACAAAACTGGCTCTCCAGAGGATGCTGCTTTCCTGATGGAAAATGCAGATACAGTCATCATCGTGCCTGGTTATGGCTTGGCTGTTGCCCGTGCTCAGCACGCTCTTAAAGAGTTGACTGAAAAGCTGACTCACCATGGTGTGACTGTGAAGTATGCAATTCATCCGGTGGCAGGCCGCATGCCTGGACACATGAACGTACTGTTGGCAGAAGCTGAAGTGCCTTATGACCAAGTGTTTGAGATGGAAGACATCAACAGTGACTTTGGTCAAGCTGACGTAGTGTTAGTGCTTGGTGCAAACGACGTGGTGAACCCAGCAGCACGCACACCTGGTAGCCCTATTTTTGGTATGCCAATTTTGGAGGCATTCAAAGCCAAAACAATTATTGTCAACAAGCGCTCTATGGCTGCTGGTTATGCTGGTCTTGATAACGAACTCTTCTACATGGATAAAACCATGATGGTCTTCGGTGATGCGAAGAAGGTTGTTGAGGAGATGGTTAAAGCAGTGGAGTAACCACAATACCAATATCAAGTCATAAAAGACCGCCTTCGGGCGGTTTTTTATTGCAGTTGCTCTTAAATGTACTTATTCTTAGGGCAACAACAAATAAGAGGGCACTTCATGTACTACACGCTTGGCAATCACATTGACTTGCTCCCCTATGCGCCTTATTTCTTTTTAGCTTCAATTATTGTTTTTTTGCTAGCGGGCTGGCTATTTGGTCGCTATCGCCTGAGATCTTCCTCAACCGTCATTGTCAGAGATTCCCTCGCTACCGCTATCTTTGGCCTGACTGCGCTTGTATTGGGATTTAGCTTTAGCGGCGCCAATGAACACTTTGACAATCGCATTCAGTTACTGCGTAAACAGGCTGCTAGCGTAAGACAAGTTTATGAGTCAACTAAATATTTAAATCCTACTGATAGAGCGACTACCCAAGCTGCCTTAATCAGATTGGTTGATATTCGGATGGCTGCCTTTCAAAACATCAAGAAAATGGATGACTTAAGTGACAACCTAGATAAGTTGAGTGACCAACTTGCTAAAACAAATGAAGCTGTCACACTTGCCATCAATCGATCCCCCGCCACGACAAAATTATTAGCCGATCAAATATTAAAACCGCAACTGAGCAATCTGGTGAGTGATATTGGGGATGGCATATTAAATGCGAAACGTCACCCGCCGGCCATTATTGATCATTATTTATTGCTACTTCTTTCTGTTGCGGCTCTATTAACGGGCTATGCGATGGCAGCAAAGAAGGAGGAGGATTGGTTTTTGACCGCTTTATATATGTGTGTGATGGGCTTTACTTTGTATGTCATTTTTTCATTGGAATACCCGAATCTATTTTTTCCAACAGAGCAATTCAATCAAGATTTCATTCGCTTTAAAGACTCATTGCACTAAGAGCGAATAAAAAAAACGCCTGGTCTTTTGAACCAGGCGCTCTTGCTTCTACAGCGAACTTGCTGTGGAAAGCGGCAATTACATCATGCCGCCCATACCACCCATACCGCCCATACCACCCATATCAGGCATTCCGCCGCCAGCAGACTCATCTTTTGGCGCTTCGCAGATTGCGCAGTCAGTAGTCAACAACAATGCGGCAACAGAAGCTGCGTTTACTAATGCAGTTTTTGTTACTTTAGTTGGGTCGATCACGCCTTGAGCTACGAGGTCACCATATTCGCCAGTTGCAGCGTTGTAACCGTTGTTGCCTTTGCTTTCTTGCACGGCATTCACTACAACGCCTGCATCTTCGCCAGCATTGCTAACGATCGTACGAAGTGGCTCTTGCATTGCGCGCAGCACGATGCTGATACCAGCGTCTTGATCAGAGTTGTCGCCTTTCAAGCCCTTGATACCTTGCATTGCACGAATCAAAGCAACGCCACCGCCAGGAACAATACCTTCTTCTACTGCAGCGCGCGTAGCGTGCAATGCGTCATCAACACGGGCTTTCTTTTCTTTCATTTCAACTTCAGTAGCAGCGCCAACACGAATCACTGCAACACCGCCTGCCAACTTAGCAACGCGCTCTTGCAATTTTTCTTTGTCGTAGTCGCTAGTCGCTTCTTCGATCTGAACACGAATGTTCTTCACACGCGCTTCGATTGCTTTAGCATCGCCAGCACCGTCAATAATGATGGTGTTCTCTTTGCCAACTTCGATGCGCTTAGCTTGACCTAAGTGCTCAAGAGTAGTTTTCTCGAGTGTCAGGCCGATTTCTTCAGCAATCACAGTACCGCCAGTCAAAATTGCGATATCTTCTAACATTGCTTTACGACGATCACCAAAGCCTGGAGCCTTCACAGCACAAGTCTTGATGATGCCGCGAATGTTGTTCACAACCAAAGTTGCCAAAGCTTCGCCTTCAACATCCTCTGCAATGATCAACAATGGACGACCAGACTTCGCTACTTGCTCGAGTACTGGGAGCAAATCACGAATGTTAGCAATCTTCTTGTCAAACAAGAGCACGTATGGGCTTTCCATAATGGCAACTTGTTTTTCAGGTTGGTTGATGAAGTATGGTGAGAGGTAGCCACGGTCAAACTGCATACCTTCAACTACTTCGAGCTCGTCTTCTAAAGACTTGCCATCTTCAACAGTAATAACACCCTCTTTACCTACTTTTTCCATTGCTTCAGCAATACGCTGACCAATGCTGTAGTCACTGTTAGCAGAGATAGAGCCAACTTGAGCGATTTCTTTGGTAGTAGTGCAAGGCTTGCTGATTTTGGCGAGTTCTGCAACAGCAGCTGTAACTGCTTTATCGATACCGCGCTTCAAATCCATTGGATTGTGACCTGCAACTACGTATTTCATGCCTTCACGAACGATGGACTGAGCCAATACAGTAGCAGTAGTAGTACCGTCACCAGCGATGTCAGCAGTTTTAGAAGCAACTTCCTTCACCATCTGAGCACCCATGTTCTGGAGCTTATCTTTGAGTTCGATTTCTTTTGCTACGCTCACACCGTCTTTAGTAACGATTGGGCCACCGAATGAACGCTCCATGACTACATTGCGACCTTTTGGTCCCAAAGTTGTTTTCACTGCGTTTGCAAGAATATTGACACCCTCAACCATCTTGGTACGGGCATTATCTCCAAATACAACGTCTTTTGCTGCCATGATTAAATTCCTCTCTTAAATACCGAAATTACTTCTGAACAACAGCCATGATGTCGTCTTCACGCATCACGATGAGCTCTTCGTTGTCTACTTTGACTGTTTGGCCAGCATATTTACCAAACAACACGCGATCGCCTACTTTGACGTCGAGTGCATTTAATTTGCCGCTCTCATCACGCTTACCTGGGCCGACTGCCAATACTTCACCTTGGTCTGGTTTTTCAGCAGCAGCATCAGGAATAATGATTCCGGAAGCAGTTTTTGATTCTTGATCTAAACGTTTAATGATGACGCGATCATGTAAAGGACGCAGATTCATTCCTTCTCCTATGTTAGTAAGTGTTAACTAATTAAAAAACCAATAAAAATCAATAACTTGTAATCTCTTCACACGGAAGCTAGGGCTAAACTACTAAGAATCCAGCTTTTTTAGCACTCGCGTGTAGGGAGTGCTGATTATATAGGTCTAACTTTGAAAATTTCAAGGGTGCGTACCCATAATTTGATCAAGGTATTTTGCGCTTCCTATACTGGGGACAAGCGAGTAAGTCTTTTCCTACAGACAAATCATCCTTACACCCTTACCGCTCCACTCCGTCCTGCCTAGACTGGATGACTACCCACTGGAGAATGCTGATGAGCCCGAAATCCCGGCTGTACACGCTTGTAAAGGCATGGAAGAACAAGCCCTTCCAAGAAGTACGAGATGCCTGTGGCGACCATTGGCTCGGTTTAAGTGATCAAGCCCTTGCGCAACATGATTGCTGGTCACAACGCCAGGCAATTAGCCATGAACCCATTTTTAATGCTGGAGGCACAAAACTGACCGGCTCGCTATTTAGGCCTTTACTCACAGCTACAGA